>Ga0187854_10000044_pt1 | contig 178389 bp, 140 predicted proteins | sample June2016WEW_6_15_FD_132445 | JGI IMG/M metagenome (GOLD analysis project Ga0187854, IMG submission 132445) | Peatland microbial communities from SPRUCE experiment site at the Marcell Experimental Forest, Minnesota, USA - June2016WEW_6_150 | ecosystem: Environmental > Terrestrial > Soil >... | reverse complement strand
TACAGGTCTCCCTCTTTCTGGACGAGGAGCTTCTTCCCGTCAGCCGACAGCTCGAAGTTCCGGACATCCTCGATGAGCGTCTTGGCCTGGACGTTCCGGTTCTTGATCTCGGCGGCCTGGAGCATGCTCCGGCCCGCCGCATTGCTCTCCCGGTCGATGAAAAACAGGACCTTTTCGCCGACGGCGAGCTGAGAATAGACGCCGGCCGCGAGGGGGACCTCAAAGACGCGGTCCTGGAGGGCGGCGAACTCGATGACGACCTTTGGCGCGGCCTCTTTGGCGCCCTTAGCCTCGGCGGGCTTGTCCGGTTTCGCGGCCGGCGCGGCGGCGGCCTTGGTTTCCTCGGCGTCCTTTTTCTCCTTTTCGTCGGCGGTGAGTTCGTTCGCCGGAGCGAAGGGGAAGATTTCCTTGGCCGTCAAGGCCATGGCATAGATCTTGGTCGTCTTGTCGAAATAGGGCTCGGGCTGGCGCGGTCCCCAGGGGCCGCCGACGGCGCTCCGGAAATAGCGGTCGGACAGGAAATAGAGCCACTTTCCGTCGGGGCTCCAGGCTGGGTTGTAGGAATCGACGCGGTCGTTCGTCAGCTCGGTCAGCTGGCCCGTCGCCGCATTGAGCACCATGATCTGCTGGAAGCCGTTATCGGCCGCCCGGACGAAGGCAAGCCACCGGCCGTCCGGGGACCAGGCGAGGTCGTCGAACATCCCATTCGCGGATTCGGCGACCTTGGTGAGAGTTCTTGTCTCGCCGTTCCAGATCCAGAGCTGGTTGTCCTTGTCGGCGAAGGCGATGGACCTGCCGTCGGGAGAAGGGACTCCGTCGAACCGGATGACCCGGGCGCCCGAGGTCAGCTGTTCGCCCGCGCCGAGCCCGTCGGCCGGGAAGCGGTGGAACTCCCATTCGCCGGTTTCATCGGAAAGGACCATGAGGCTCTTGCCGTCCCCGAGGAACCGGGCCGCCCGGTTGCGGACGCCGTCCTTGCGGCTGACCCTGACCCACCGGCCATCGCCCGCTGGGGCGACGAAGACGTTGCCGCGCGAGACGAGAGCCACCCGGTCGCCCGAGGGCGAGAGGTGCGCGGAGGTCAGGTAGTCCACCGGCTTGGTGATCCACTTCTCCCGCATCTGGTCAAAGTCCGACGGGAGGGTGATCTCGAGCCGGACGTCCTTTCCAGCGGCGATGTCGTAGACATGAACATCCGCCACGAGCTGGTAGGCGATCCTTCCGTTATCGAGCGATGGTGAGCTCACGTCGAAACCTTTGTGGAACGTGTGCTGCCGGAGGTCCTTGCCGCCGTCGTCCATGGACCAGAGGTTCATGGTCCCGTCACGGTCGCTGACAAAATAAACCCGGCCCTTCCAGGTCATCGGGTTCTTGCTCGTCCCGGCGTAGCCCTGCGTCAGGGGCGCGGCCTCGGAATCTCCCATGGTGAACTTCCAGAGGCTCTGGGCGGTGCCGCCCTTGTAGCGCTTGGTGTAGCTTCCCTGGAACGGAAGGCGGGTGAAAAAGAGAGTCCGGCCGGCCGGGTCGAAGGACCCGTCCGCGGCCTGGCTGAGCGGGAGGAGGGATTCGGCGTTCGTCCGGGGGTCGAGGATGACGAGCTCGGTGTTAGGGAGCGTCGAGTATTTCTGGGTGGCGTAGATGATCTTTCCATCCGGTGTCCAGCCGACGGGGATCGAGGTCTGGCCGGAGAACGTGCGGCGGACGGGAAGGCCGCCGGCGAGCGGCATCGTGTAGACCTCGGTCGGCCCCTCGTACTGGGCGGCGAAGGCGACCGTCGTTCCGTCGGGGGAGATGGCCGGGCTCGTCTCGAGCCCCGGGTGGGACGTCAGGCGGACGGCCGTTCCGCCCTTGATGTCGACGGACCAGAGGTCGCCCTCGGAGGTGAAGACGACCGTCGTCCCGCGAAGGGCCGGGAAGCGGTAATATCCGTTACGGCCGGCAGAGGAAAGGGGGCCGGCCAGCGCCGCAAGGCCCAGGATGAGGATCAAAATGATGAAATGCTTTCTCAAGGCGAGCTCCTTTCCAGAGGTCGGGAATGCAAGGCCCTATTGTATGGACGGCGGGCGGGGTTTTTCAACAGATTTTCTCCGGAGGGCCATGGACGCCGCGCTTTTCGAGGAGTTTCCGGCCTTGTTTTTTCCAGGCCGCCATGCCATAATGAGGCCGCTTGGCAGGCGTTCGAGCGTTCTGTCATGTGGGGAGGGAACAACATGGGAAACACGCAGACGATCTGGGTCGGGGACATCGCCCCCGATTTCACTCTCAAGGACCATCACAATCGCGAATTCAAGCTGTCCGCCTTCGCCGGGAAACGGGTCCTTCTATCCTTCCACCCGCTGGCTTGGACGCCGGTCTGCGCCGATCAGATGAAGGCCCTCGAGGCCAAAAAGCCGATTTTCGACGAGCTGAACACCATCGCCGTCGGCCTCAGCGTGGATTCCTTTCCGACGAAACACGCCTGGGCCAAGGAGCTGGGCCTCAAAGACACCCGCCTCCTCTGCGATTTCTGGCCCCACGGAGCCGTCGCCCACGCCATGGGCATCTTCCGCAAGGAGGAGGGTTTTTCCGAGAGGGCCAACATCATCGTCGACGGGCAGGGCCGCGTGGCCTTCATCAAGGTCTACGACATCCCTGAGCTCCCGGACCTCGAAGAGATCCTTTCTTTTCTGAGAAAATAGACCCTTCCCGCCGCATGGCGGTCCATCTGGGCCTGACGGGACTCGGAGTATAGCACCGACTGCAACTCATCCCGACGAACAGATTTGCCGGGTGAACCGCCGGGGACGCCGGCTTTCACGAGCTTCGAGGGGCGGCCCCCAAAGGAGAGAGAAGGCCAGAGCTTGTTCCTCTTGACGGTCGCGAAGTCGTTCTCCCACCAGCTCATGTTTTTCCGTTCTTGCCGTCTTTTTTCCCCGGCCCCGCATTCCCCCGGAAAAGGTCCATCTGGCCGCCGCGGATCTTGCGGACGATGTCCCGGAGGACGGGGTATTTTTCGAGGAGGAGCTCCGGGACGTCCACTTTTTCTCCCGTGATCATGTTTCGGATCTGGAGGGCGTTGGCCATGGCCTGTCCCCGATAGTGGTTGTTGGTGATGACGTAGACCTTGCCGCTCTTCTTACCCAGGTCCTTGATCCTCCGGATCCAGTCGTTGAGCTCGTCCTTCGCGTAGAGGTAATCGTAGCGGTCGTCCCGGCCGGCCCCCTCCCGGAACCAGTTTTTGTAATTCCGGCCGTGGAGCCGGACGTAAGCGAAGTCAGGGTTCGTGCTCACGGCCGATGGTCCGATCGAGTCCTTGAAGACCGGCTGGTCGATATTGCAGAACGCGACCCGGCTGTCTCTGAGCATGTCATAGAACTCGGGAGTGTCCCAGGTCGCATGGCGGACTTCCAGGGCGACGGGGTATCCCGCGAAAAGGCCGAACAGGCGGAGAAGGTAGGCCGCGTTCGCCTCCGTGCCCGCGAAGGACCAGGGGAACTGGATGAGGAGGGCGGCCAGCCGGTTCCGGACCAGGAGGAGCTCGATCCCGGCCTTGAATTCGTCCACGTCCTTTTGGGAAAAATCCTTCCGATAGTGGGTGAAGACTTGATGGAGCTTGACGGAGAAGAGAAAATCCGGATGGCCTTCGACCTTCTTGAGCCAGGAGAGCGCCAGGACGGGATTGGCCGGGCGGTAGAAGGTACTGTTGATCTCGACGATGTTGATGTAGTTCATCAGGTAAAGGAGGGGATGGAAGCCCCGATCCTTGCGGGCGGGGTAGACGATGCCCTCCCAATCCTCGTAGCTCCAGCCGGCCGTCCCGATGTGGTATTTCGTCATCGCCGCCTCCCTATTTTAGAAAAAACGCGGCCAATATCCAACGAAAATCGATGGCCATTTGACCCGTTCGCCGACGCTAAGCCCCGCCTTTCAAGGCGGGGACAAGAAGCGAGGCTCAGGGTTAACCCCGAACAAGCTCCGGCATTCATGCCGGGGACTCGAGGGGTTGACATCCGCGGCGGGCGGGCATATCTTTGGGGGCCATGGCGACCTCGAACTTTGATCTCCCGGCCATCGAGGCGGGGATCCGCGCCGCCCATCAACGGATCAGGGGAGACGTCATGCACACGCCGGTCGAGCTCTCCGAGACCCTGAGCGACAGGACCGGGGCCCGGGTCCTCATCAAGTGGGAAAGCGACCAGATCACCGGCTCGTTCAAGCTCCGGGGCGCCCTGAACAAGCTGCGGTCCCTGACGCCGGAGGAACGGGAGCGCGGAGTGGTCTCCGCCTCGACGGGCAACCACGGTCTGGCCATCAGTCACGCCGCGAAGCTCGAGGGGATCGGACTCAGGCTCTTTCTCCCGGCCACGGTTTCGGACATCAAGAGGAAAAAGATCGAAGCCCTGGGCGTCCAGCCCGAATTTTTCGGGTCGAGCTGCGACCAGACCGAGACCTACGCCCGGGAACAGGCGGACAGGACCGGGCGGGTTTTCGTTTCCCCCTACAACGACGGGGATATCGTCTGCGGCGCCGGCACCGTCGGGCTCGAGATCGCCGAAGACGCTCCGGAGATCGACGACGTCCTCGTCCCCGTCGGCGGCGGAGGCCTCATCGCCGGCATCGCGGCCTGCCTCAGGAGAACGAGGCCTGGGGCGCGGGCGATCGGGGTCGAGCCCGAAACATCGGCGTTCATGGCGGCCTCGGTCGAAGCCGGCCGTCTCGTGGAGGTCGAGGAGCAAGAAACGATCGCCGACGCCGTCGCCGGAGGCATCGAGCCCGGCGCCCTCACTTTCCCCCTCTATCGCGACCTCGTCGCCCGGACGATCGTCGTTCCGGAGGCCCTGATCGCGTCCTCCATGGCTCTGCTTTTCGAACGGCACCACAAGATGATCGAGGGAGCCGGCGCCCTGCCGGTCGCCGGGCTTCTCGCCCGCGCCGGGGACTTCCGCGGCCGGAATGTCCTCGTCGTCGTGAGCGGCCGGAATGTCGCCCCGGACAGGTTCCGGGAGATCACCGGCCTGTCGTGAAAATGTTGCCCGCGGGCCGTTTTTTGAATATGATAAGACGAGTACGTCGATGAAACGTCTGGCTCTTCTGTTGGGATGGATTCTCTCCCTTCTCGCGCCCGCCGCTTGCAAGAAAGCCCCGGAGCCCGCCGCGCCGGCCGAGCGGCCCGGGATCTACGTCGTCGGGATCTTCCAGTCCGTGGATTCGCCCACGGCGGACGAGGTCCGGAAGGGGATCCTCCAGGCCTTCAATGACAGCGGCCTGAGGGACGGCGAGAACGTCCGGGTCCGGATCCGGATCGCCAACGGGGACATCTCCGAGGTCCAGCGGATCGCCCGGGAGTTCGTCGAGGAGAAAGTGGACCTCGTCATCCCCCTCTCGACGCAGTGCCTCCAGGCGGCCCTTATCGCCGGCCGTTCGACCCCGATCGTCTTCGGGTCCGTCGCCACTCCTTTTCTCGTCGGCGCGGGGAGAACCCCGGACGACCATCTGAGTTACGTCACCGGAGTGGCTTCGACCGGGCCTGTCCGACAGGCCGTGAAACTCATCCACGAGGTCCTGCCAGGGGCCAGACGCCTGGGAACGCTCTGGACGCCCTCGGAGGTCAATTCGGAGTATTATCTGGACCTGGCCCAGGAGGCCGCCGCCGAGCTCGGCCTGGAAATCGTGGCCATCCCGGTGGCCAGCGCCCAGGAGATCCCGCAGTCGGCCCAGATTCTGGTCAACGCCAAGGTCGACGTACTCTTCCCGATCTCCGACAACACCATCAACACCTCGTTCGACGCGCTCGGGCGGGCGGCCGAGGAGAACCGCCTGCCCCTCTTCGCCGTCTTCCTCCGTTCCGTGGAGTTCGGAGCCTGCGCCGCGGTCGGATACGATTTCCACGACATGGGATACAAGACGGGGCAGGTTGCTCTCCGGGTCAAGAACGGCGAGAGCCCGGCCCGGATCCCCATCCAGTTCATGACCGACGTCAAGGTCGCTCTCAATCTGGCCGCCGCGGAGAAGCAGGGCGTGGTCTTTCCGAAGGAGATCCTGGCCCGGGCGGTGAAGATCATCCGCCCAGCCCCCGGGACCGGCCCGGCCGGCGATTCCGCCAGCCGACGATAAGACCACCCCACCGGTCCTATCCCCTGGCCATCTAGTTTGCGCCCGGCTCGGCCGGCGGCTTTTTCTCTTTTGCGGGAATCGCGGCGTCAGAGCGGGAATGAGAAGGCCGCCCGCCCCTTCCCGGCGGGGGCGGCATTCCTGATGGCCTGAACGGTCAGACTGATCGCGCGGCGGCAGGCCTCATCAAGGTCCCGGCCGCCCGCAAGGTATCCCAGGATGGCCGCGGACAGGAAGCACCCGGTCCCGTGGACCCTTTTATCGAGCCTCTCGTGGTGGAAAACCGCGAAGGCGCGTCCGTCGAAAAGGACATCCACGGCCTCGCCACGGAGATGCCCGCCCTTGACGAGGCACGGGACAAGGCCCGATCGATGGATCCGCCGGGCCGCCTCCTTCATGTCTTCGACCGTCCGGATGCGGAGGCTGGCAAGGGCCGAAGCCTCGTCCAGGTTGGGCGTGATCAGGCTCGCCCGACCTTTGATAAGTTCGAGAAACCGGGGCACGGCCCTTTTCTCGAGGAGCACGGCCCCGGAACTGGACTTGAAAACAGGGTCGACGACCCTGGGGATGGAAGGGTTGGCGGCGAGGATCCGGGCTGCCGCCGCCAGGTTTTCAAGCGTGCCGGTCATCCCCGTCTTGATCCCCCCGAAGCGCGCCCCCCCGGCGAGAGCCTCGTACTGGCTCCGGACCATCCCCGGCGGCAGATGGAAGGTCTTCTTCATCTCGGCCGCGTTCTGGGCCGTGACCGAGGTGAGGATCCCGGCTCCCCTGAACCCGAGGTGGCTGAAAACCCGAATATCGAGCCCGACGCCGGCCCCGCCCGAGGGATCGTAACCAGCGATCGAGAGAAGGGTTCTTATCATATGTCCGGCTCTCCGACGCGATTTTATCATATTCCAGCCGCCCGGCCCTCATACAACCAGTTGACAACCCTCCGGGAATATAATATAGATTCGGCACAAGTCTGATTTTGGAGGCAAAAAATGACGAAGAAACTTAGCTTAGGCCTGGCTGTCCTCCTGTTGTCGACGTCCGGGCTCCTGGCCAACGGCCTGAACCTGAATGGGTTCGGCGCGCGGGCCGCTTCCATGGGCGGCGCGTTCGTCGGCCTGGCCGATGATTACACGGCCGTCTTCTGGAATCCCGCCGGCCTGGCCCTGATGAAGAATGGCACCTTCGGCCTGACGGGCGACCTTCTGATCCCGACGGGCACATACGACCTGGGCACGTTCAGCATGAAGACCAACAACAAGTATTATCCCGCGGGACTGGTCGGTTATTTCCAGCCCATCGGCGATCGGGTAGTCGTGGGAGTGGGCGCGTACACGCTCTCCGGCCTGGGAGCGGACTGGAACAACACGGGCCTCGAAGCAGCGCTGATCTCGCCCTATCCGACCTCAGCTTTTACCCCGGCGGTCGAGAACTACGTCTGGAAGAGTTTCATCGGCTCGATCACCATCGCCCCGGCGATCGCCGTCAAGCTCACCGACCAGATCCTCCTTGGCGCCACGTTCAACATCAACTACGGTTTCTTTAAAACTGATCAATGGGGCGAATATCAGGTCATTGCCGAACCCCCGATGCTCTTCAATTTCGGCCAGGCGACGATGAACGTCAACGGCTGGGGATTCGGAGCGACCTTCGGCCTGCTGGTCAAGCCGACCGACTGGGTCAGCTTCGGCCTCACCTACAGGCTTGCATCCAAGATCAAGATGTCCGGGACATCCAGCCTGGAAAACCTGCCCCTTCTGAATTCAGCTCTCCCGGACACGTCCCCCGCTAAGTTGAACGCCACAAGCCCCGCATGGCTGGCCGGCGGCCTCGCCGTCAAGCCCTTGACGAACCTGACGCTCGCCTTCGACCTCCAGTGGACAAACTGGAAAAAGCTGGATTATCTGACGGTCGCCCTGAGTGATCCCAATTGGAATGCGTTCGGAGTTTCCGAAAACACCCTGACGCTCCTTTGGGCCAACAAGCTCCAAATTCGAGGCGGCCTCGAGTATAAGATGGGCAGTTTTGCGGTCAGGTGCGGATATTATTACGACCCCGCCCCGGCTCCGGACTCCACGATGAACATTCTGGTCCCGAGCTTTACGTATAATACTGTCACTGCGGGCGTAGGCTACAAGAAAGGCAAATTCGAATTCGACCTGGGCCTGGAATACCTAATGGGCCAGAAGCGGACGATTACCGACTTAACCGCGGCTATGCCGGGGATCTACCAGATGCACATCCTCGTCCCGGAGGTCTCCTTCAACTTCGGCTGGTAACCCGGATCCACCTGAACCCGAGAAGGGGGGCGAAAGCCCCCCTTTTTTTTGCCATGTGTTAGAATCCCATCGATGTCCGGAAAGAGCAGGGCCCACGTTTTGATCTCGGGACGCGTCCAGGGTATCGCTTACCGCTTCTTCGCCGAGAAATGGGCGAACGCCCTGGACGTCACCGGATGGGTCCGAAACCTCCATGACGGACGCGTCGAGGTCCTTGTCGAAGGGGACCGGCCGAACATCGACCGATTCCTGGAGCGCCTCAGGGATGGGCCGCGACTGGCCCAGGTGGACGGCTTCGAGGTCGAATGGGGCGACTCCACTGGCGAGTTCCCTTCCTTCCGGATCACATTTTCAGGGGATTGATGCCCATTGGAAAACCCATGTGACATCCCGCCTTGAGCGGATTCATCGCCGCTCAGAACTCGGCCCATCTTTTTTTTATTTGGATGAGCTCATTCGCCCGGGGGTTCAGCCGGCCCGGGATTTCCGGCGGCATTCCTCGGAACAGAAGAAGCGCTCCCGCCCGTCGCGGACTTCGCGGATCGCTTCCTCCTTCGGGATGTACGTGTTGCAGACATCGTCCTTGACCATCACGCCTTGGATCTGGCGGGGCGGAGCGGGCGCCTTCCGGGCCCGGGTTAGGGCCCGCCAAAACTGGAAAATATAGTAAGCGGCGTAGACGATGAGGACAAAGAAAAAGAACCGGAACAATCCACCGATCATGGGACGAATTTAGATGATTTCCCGGGCTCTGTCAATTTCCCTGATCCCTTCATGGATTGTCATGAACGCTTGATTCGTCAGGCATGGGAAAGTAAGATGATGGAGGATGTGTTGAGCCCCATGGACGCTTTTCTCACGGCCGAACAAAAAGCCCTCAGGCAGGACATCCGGGATCATATCCGGGAGGTCGCGCCGGCGGACCCCGAAAGCGCGCCCTTGGGTCCGGCGGCCCTGGCGGCGATCAGCCGGAGGTTGAGGGACCTTGGTTATCCGGATCTCCCGGGCTCAGGGCCGGGGACGGGACGGATGGGGCTCACCGAGAAAGCCCTGGTCATCGAGGAGGTTTCCGCCGCCTCGCCGGAGCTGGGCCGGGCCATTTCCGCGGCTGGCGGAGGGTCGGCCGGCACGCTTGGCCCGGAGGGCCCCGTGGCCGAAGTGGCCCGGGACATCGGGACGGCTGCGGCCATCCTGCGTTCGTGTCTGGGGGCCGCCCGGGACAATGGCCTGTTCGAAAGCAACCTCATGGATCATCAAAAGGCCCAGATGGACCTCGCGGACGCTCTCTCCGGCCTCGAGGCCGCCCGGCTTCAGGCCTACCGGGCCCTCGGCCTTCTCGATCGGGGGGACGAGGAACGGGGCGACGAGGAGCTCCGGCGCGCGGCCGGCCGGGTCCGGGAGGTCCTCAACGAAGCCCGGGCCCTGTCCTCGGCCCTGGCCGACGGGAGCGGGCTCACGGATAAGATCCCTGGACGAGAAAGGAGCCGACCATGAAGCTCGAAAGCCTGTATCGGAAAGCCGTCGCCGTCGGAATGTCCCGCGACCTGAGGGAACCGGACGAGATCCGCAGGATCCTCGACGACGAGGACGCGAAATTCCGGAAGCTCTCGACCGAGGAAGCCAAGACGTACGACCTGGACAGGCTGTTCAATCCTTTCGCCGACACGCGGATCCTCGCCGGCGCTCCCGAGACGGAGGTCGGCCGGGTCATCGTTGGCATCGATATGGAGACCTCCGAAGTCCTCCTGACTCACGTCCTCAACCGGGACCTCGGGCGGAAGATCGACCTCATCATCGCCCACCACCCCGAGGGTCATGCCCTGGCCCGGCTCCACGACGTCATGAAGCTCCAGTCGGACCTCCTGGCCGCCTGCGGAGTCAACGTCTCCGTGGCCGAACAGCTCCTGGACAAGCGCATGGGCGAGATCGAACGGCGGCTCCTTCCGGTCAACCACAACCGGGCCGTGGACGCGGCCTTCCTCCTTGGGATCCCCATGATGTGCGTCCATACGCCGGCCGACAACTGTGTCACATCCCACCTGAGGGACGTCTTCGAGCGGGAGAAGCCCGCGAAGCTCAAGGACCTCCTCGACCTCCTCCGGCGGATCCCCGAATACCGGAAGGCCGAGCGGCTGTCGGCCGGGCCCAAGATCGTCAGCGGCTCGGACGCGAGCCGGTGCGGCAGGATCTTCGTGGACATGACCGGCGGGACCGAGGGCCCCAAGACGATCTTCGAACAGCACGCCATCTCGGGCGTCAGCACGATCGTCGCCATGCATGTCAGCGAGGAGGCCCTGGAGAACGCGAAGAAGGCCAACCTGAACGTCGTCATCGCCGGCCACGTTTCGAGCGACACTCTGGGGCTGAACCTCCTGTTCGACGAGGTCGAGGCGGACGGGCGCCTGGATTTCGTCAACGCCTCCGGGTTCGAGAGGATCAGGAAAGCCGACCGCTAGGGGAGGATCACAGCCCGCCGTAGTGCCCCTGGGCACAGAGGGTCATGGCCCAGCGGGCGAAGGCCCGGGCCTCGGCCAGGTCGTGCTCGTCGGGATGCGTCGCCGCAGAGGCCGCCATGTCCGCCCAGGCCTCGTGTTCCGGGGATTTCATCAGGACCTCGAGGGCCTGCATCGAAACCTTCCCCCGGCAGGAGAACGTTCCGACGAGGCGGGCCTTGGACACGAGGACCGACGCGTATTCCAGGGCTTCCCGGGAAAGGCTGCTCCCCGTCACGGACCCGTGCGTCGAAAAAAGAGCGACCTTCTTTCCTTCGGGGATCCGCTTGAGGAACACCTCGGCCGGATAGGGGACGCTATGCGTCTGGACCGGGAACCCGGCAAAGACGTTCTGGTAGGGGGCCAGGTCCTCGACCTCCGCCATGGGCTTGAGGACCTTGTCCCCGGGGATCTCATCGAAGATCGCTTCGGCGACTTTCTTGGTGTTCCCCGTCCGGCTGAAATAGGTCACGAGGGTCTTGGACATGGCACGTATCCTTTCTCCGGCCCCGGCCTCGGTCCGTTATTTTCCCAAAAAATGCCGCGGAATTCCAATCATTCCTCGACCGGAAGATCGATCGTCACCGCCGTGCCCGCCCGCCGCTCGCTCGAGACCTGGATCGTCCCGCCGTGTTCTTCGATGATCTTCTTGGCGATCGGCAGGCCGAGCCCGGTGCCCGAGTCCTTGGTCGAGAAATAAGGGTCGAAGATCCGCTCGATCGTCTCGCGGCTCATCCCCGGACCCGTGTCGCGGATGACGAGCCTGAGCTTCGATCCTTCGCGGCCGAGGCTGACGTCGACCTCCCCCTTGTGGCTGATGGCCTCGACCGCATTGGCGATGATGTTCCGGAGGGCGGTCTTGAGCTTGGCCGCGTCGCCCCGGGTCCGGAAATCCCGGCCGGAATAGACGACCTTGAAGCGGATCCTCTCGGAGAGGAGTCTCCGGTAGGGCCGCAGGGTGTCCTCCAGGACTTCGGCCAGGTCCAGGGGGTCCTTCTGGAGGATCGTGTCCCTGGAGATCTCCATGAACTCCTGGGCGATCCGCCGCAGGTTCTCGACTTCGCTGATGATGTAGGACATGGACTCCTTGAGGGCCAGGTCGAAGTCGCCATTCTTGTCCTCGTACACCTTGAGGACATGCTCGGCCGAGAGCTGGATCGGCGTCAGGGGATTCTTGATCTCGTGGGCGACCTTCCGCGCCATCTCGGTCCAGGCGACCTTCTTGCTCATTTCGGCCAGCTCCTGCTCGTGGGCCTTGAGGTTCTTGATCATCGTGTTGAAACCCTCGATGAGGGTCATCATCTCGTCGCGGGACCTGTGGTCGATCCGGACCTCGAGGTTCCCCAGGCCCACCTCGCGCGTCCCGGCCAGGAGCTTGCGGACGGGGACGATGACAATCGACCGGATCCCTCTGGAGAAGAGGATGACCAGGATGGTGAAGAAAGCGGCGAGCAGGACGAGGAACTCGACGATCTCGCGCGTCGCCCGGGCGATCTCCTGCTGCTCGAAGGGGAAGGGGAGGGAGATGAAAAGGGTCGAATTCTCGAAGGCATAGGGAACGGTCAGCGTCTGGAAGGAATATCCGCCGATCGCCGTCCGCTTTGTATAGAACGGCTTTTTGCCGTAGATGAGGCTCTCGTAGGCCTCCCCGTCGAGGAGGTCCGGAAGCAGTCCGGTGTCGAAGAATTCCCCCCGGCTCGAGGCCACGAGGAGGGCGTCCCGGTAGAGGTTGACGTCGTTCGCGAGGGTCGAGCTGATCCACAGGGCGAGGTCCGCGGTCGGGGCGAGGTAGGGGGAGATGTTCTTGTCCCTGACGATGAGGAAGGCCTCGAGGAGGCTTTGGGCGTAGCTGGCGTGGATCGCGGCGTCCTCGACGAACCGCTCCGCGAAGATCCGGTCGAACAGGCTCCGGGTGAAGACCGTATACATGAGGAGGGGGACGAGGGCCACGGCCAAGAAGGCCGCGTAGACCCGGCTGGAGAATGACCAGAGGGGCCGGGAGAGACGCGCTTTCCCCGCCAGAAACGCGAACAGCATGAGGATGGCCGCGGCGACGGCGAGGTCGAAAAAGAACAGCCTGAGGAATTCAACGGCCCTGGTCGCGAGCTTCTTCAGCGGCGTGAACAGCATGTACAGGCGGTCCTGGGACTTGAAGAGATAGGCGTCATAGGACGTCCCCTTTTCCTCGAACCGGGACCAGATGGGCCGTCCGGACGCGGCCAGTCCGCTCATGTCGCCCGCGGAGACCCCGGACGTCAGCTTCTGGGGGTTGAACAGGGGGTTGTCCTCGAGGTCATAGATGGCGCAGCCGAAATCGAACTGGTTCAGGGAGGGCATGGGGTCGGTCCGAAGGACCTCGAAATAGGGGTTGGCCGAATAGAGGAACGGGAGCATCTCCGGGTCCAGCGACACATAGAGGATCAGCCGGCCCAGGTAATGGTTCTCATCGCTCCAGTCCTTGTATCCGATGAGGAATTCCTTCTCCTTCCCGATGAAGCTCAAGGATTGCCGGACGATGGTCCAGTTTCCGGAGCGCTCGAGTTCGGGGGGCTTGATGTAGTACTTGGGAACGTTGAGGGAGAACCAGCTCAGGCTGTTCCCCTCGGCGTCGCGGAGCTCGAGGCTCGAATACCAATTGAACTTGGCGACGAGGCTTTTTTGCCAGAGCGAGTGGGCGAAATTGGGGTCGGAGGGGTTCTTGAGATAGGAGACGATGGAGTGCTGGTCCCGGTCGATGTCCGGGAAGGACTGCTCCATCAGGAAGTCCCCCCACGCCTCCTGGGCCAGGATGGTCCGTTTCAGCGTCGTCTCGAGGAGAGTGTGGGTTCTGACGGCCATCAGGCTCTCCAGGGACTGAGCCGTCCACAAGGCCGCCAGCAGAAGCCCGAGGATGAGGATCTCGTGCCGGCGGAGGAGTTCGGGCATGAAGGCGATGGCGTAGACCCACGAGAGGAGCGCCAGGTGGAAAAGGAGCAGGAGCGGGGACCTGTCTCCCCCGAAGATGAGCAGGACAGCCCCGGCCGTCACCGCGACGATCAAGAACGACATGGCAGGGTTCCCGGCAAGGCGGGCCGCCAGCCTGAATGCCAGGGACAGGACGATGAGCAGGGCCGTCAGGAAAAGGAGCAGGCTGAGGTGGAGGGCGAGGAACGGCGCCTTGACGGTCCAGCGGAGGAGGGAGAGGTTGGAGTTGAAAACGAGGTGTCCGAGGACCCCCACGAAGCCGATGAAGCCGGAAGCCGCCAGCGCGCCGGCCAGGACATGGAGGGCTGGGGAGACCAGGCGCCCGGCCTTTTCCCGGCCGGCCTGAAAGAGAGACCTTCCGTAGACGGCCAGGCAGGCGGCGAGGGCAAAGGCCAGAAGAGCCGTCAGGAGGATGTCGGCCGGCGACCGGGTCAGGTTCCCGGGCGACCGGAATCCGGCTGCGGCCGGAGAAAAAACGGGCAGAGCCTGGACCCTTTCCAACCGTCCGAGGGGAAGGGCGATGAGCCTCAGCCCGATGGAGATGACCACGATGAGGATTCCCGGCAGGGCCTTGCGCTCCTTGATGAAACCGGGCGACGTCCAGAGGAAAATGAGGGCCAGGACGCCTCCGGCGCCCAGGAGAAGCAACAGGACCAGCCAGAGACCTTCTCTGACCTCGGTGAGCTTTGAAGCCAACGAGGAGGAGGAGAGGGTCACAGTGGCCACGATTCGGCCCGCCTCGTTCCGGAGAGGGAAGAAAAGGGTCTGGATCTCGTTCTCCTGCCGGGGCTGGCCGGCGAATTCGTCGCCGTGTCGGGCGAAGAGCTTCTCGAAACCGGACACGTCCTGCTTGAAATCCCAGTAATCGATGTCGAAGTCCGTCCGGAAGGCCCGCCGCAGGGCCTGATACTCGAGGACGTAGGAAGATTGGAACTGGGGGATGAAGGCCAGGAGCTTGAAGTGGGCGAGCAGGCTTCCGTCGCCGCCCCGGGACCTTAGGGCGACGAGGTAGACCGAGGACTTGCTCCGGATGAGGAAGGCGGCGGATTGTTCTTTCAACGCCTTGAAGCTCTCCGGCGGGATGAGGTCGATGAGGCTTAAGACGTTTCCGTACCAGACGATCGGGTTGCCGTCGCCGTTGGTCAGAGCGATCCCCTCGGTCTCGGGGTCGAGCCCTGATTTCTTGAAAAGCGGAAAATAAACCTCAGGGTCGGCAGGCAGGGGCGCCTTGGCGAAGAGCGCTTCCTTCGATCCAAGCCCGGCCAGCAGCCGGGCGAATTCCTGCCGGACATCCTGCGCCTGGCCCTTCAGGAACGTCAGGCTTTTCCGGTCGTAATTCCTGGACAGGAATCCCGGCAGGACCAGCGAAAGGAAGGCGACAAGCAAGGCGAGGGCGGCCGCGCCGGCCGAGCCCGCAAGAAGGACCTTCCGGCCGCGGATCCCTTTCCCGGCCATCACAGTTTCTCCGCCCTGATCTCGACGATCTTGAGCACGAGCCCCCGGGTCCCGCGGAATGATCCTGGAGGGGCGGGCTCCGGAGTCACATAAAAGAAGACCCGGACGGGGTACTGGTTGCCCGTCTTCTGGTTCTGGAAGGACCAGCGGGTCCTCAGGATCCCGCCCGGCCTGCCCGGCAGCGTCGTGAGGTCGGGGTCGACGAAGAACTCGGTCGTCTTGAAGACGGAAAAGATCCGTTTGAAGACGAGATAGGCCTGGTCCGGCGAGAGCTGGTCGGCGAGCAGGAGGGGGTCGGGAAGGGAGACAGGGATGTCCCCGCTGGTCGTCAGGAGGCTTTCGAGGATTTCGGGCGAGTTCTGGAGAAAAGCCATTTCGAGAGGCTTGGTGATGGGGGCCGGAAACGACAGGAGAAGGGAGAGTGAGAGAATGTTGAAGATGGTCACTTGCCTGTGCCCCCATCCTAGCACAGAGCTTCGAGGCCGGGCAAGAGAGAAACGGACCCTCCTTCCGGGGAAAAGGGGCCCCAGCTGCGGGCGGGGAGGAGCGACGGCGGAAGAACGCTCAGGGTCGGGCCGGGCCGACTCCTTACTTTTCCTCTTTCTTTTCCGCTGTCTCCTGCTCGAGCTTCTTGGTCCTCTGGGCGTCCTTGATGCTGCTGATCCCCGCGATCAGACCGATGAGGCCGCCGAAAAAGAGGATCGGGGGAATGAAGCCTTCGACGAGGTGGACAAAGGCGTGCCGGAACGTGGCGGAAACGACCACCAGGGCGATGCCTCCGGCCATGGCGACGAGGCCGCCGAGAACAGCGATGTATTTACCCATGGTTAGACCTCCCTCAACATTCTTCGCCGGGATTATACCAAAAGGCGCCGAACGAAAGCAACCAGGATCTGAAGGTTTCCCGAACGGCTGGACCCGGCCCTGCCGGTTCGGTTAGAATATCATGAAAGTCCGATGAAGGAGGCGGGTCATGACGACGAGATCCGTGAAGTCGATCTTCTCCATCCTGGCGGTCCTCGCCCTCATCCAAGCCGCCCTTCCGGGAGAGGAGGCAAGCGGCGTCTTCGCCATCGGAGACCTCCACGTAAAACCCGGAGAGGTCGGCTCGGGGTACCTAGCCGTCCCGGGACAGGACGGCGTGGGGACGAAGATCCCGATCACCGTGATCAACGGCGTCCGGCGAGGCAGGGTCCTGGCGCTTGTCGCCGGCATCCACCCCGTCGAGTATTCCCCGATCCTCGCTCTTTATCGCGTCCAGGAGATGATCGATCCCGTGAAGCTCTCGGGCACGGTCCTCATGGTCCACATCGCCAACCTGCCCGGCTTCCAGAGACGGACGATCTACTACGTCCCCGCGGACTGGAAGAACCTCAACCGCGTCTTCCCCGGGGATCCGCAGGGCACGCTGAGCCAGCGGATGGCGGCCGTCATCAACGAGCAGGTCGTCAAGCGATGCGACGCTCTTCTCGACATGCACTGCGGCGACGGGAACGAGGCGCTCATCCCTTATACCTATTGGATGATCAGCGGCCGCAAGGCCTTCGACGAATCGACCCGCCAGCTGGCCTTGGCTTTCGGCCTCCCTCATATCATCATCGACGAGACCCGGGGCCATGATCTGGCTGATTCCAAGTACCTGGGCAACACGGCCATTCTCCAGGGGAAGCCGGCGATTACCACGGAATCCGGCTATCTCGGCCGGACCGACGAGGAATCGATTGCCCGGAACGTGAAGGTCGTCCTGAGTGTCCTGCGGTTCTACGGGATGATCGCGGGCGCGCCGCAGCCCGCCCCCGACCCGGTCTGGATCGACAAGTACGAGGTTGTTTATTCCAAATGGGACGGGCTCTTCTATCCCCGCCTCGAGATGGGCTATTACGTCAAGGCGGGGCAGGTCGTCGGGACCGTCACCGACTACCTTGGAACTGTCAAAGAAGAGGTCCGGGCCCCTTTCACGGGTATCCTGCTCTATATCATCCATACGCCGCCCTGCAACAACCGAGAGCCGCTCTTCGAGGTCGGCCGGGTCATGGAAAAATGACCCGGCCGACGAGGATCAAGGGCGCCATCTTCGACCTCGACGGGACGGTCGTCGAGAATTCCTACGACTGGCCGAAGATCAGGCAGGAGCTCGGGAACACGGATGTCTCCATCCTGCACTATCTCTGCGGCCTCGAGGAGCCCGAGCGGTCGCGGAAGTGGGCCATCCTCGAGCGGCATGAGGCCGAGCAGACGGTCCGGTCCGTGCTCCGGGAGGGCATGAAGGAGCTCCTGGCGTTCTTCAGGCGGCAGGGCGTCAGGTCGGCCCTCGTCACCAACAACTCCCGCAAGAACACGGCCTATCTCCTCGAGAAATTCGGCCTCCGCTTCGACCGCGTGACCACCCGGGAGAGCGGACTTTGGAAGCCTTCAGGCGCCCCCTTCCTTGACGTCCTCGACGCGTTCGGGATCAGCGGTGGCGAATGCTGCGTCATCGGCGACACCCGGTTCGACGTCCTGGCCGCGATGGACGCCGGGATCGGGCCGATCTTCCTCCTCGGCGACGACCCGGACGACTTCGCCGGATTCCCGGTTGAGGTCTTCCAGGAGATCGGACCGCTCCGGCGCCGCCTGCAAGAGCTCCTTTGACCGGATCCCCGCGACGAGGCTCCCATTCCCCGGCTTGATTTATCCTCGCCATTTGGTGACAATGGAACGGAGTTTCGCGCGAGAGGAATGCCATGGCGAGCGAGAAGCTGCTCCTGATCCCTGGCCCGAGCCCGGTCGTGCCGCGCATCCTTGATGCTTTGGCCCAACCCACCGTCTCCCACGTCGGGCCGGAAATGGTCCGGGAGCTCCGGGGATCCTGCGAGAACCTGAAGAAGATCGTCTTTTGCAAAAACGGCGAGCCGTTCATCATCTCCGGCGCGGGGACCCTGGCCATGGAGATGGCCCTCCTGAACACGGTCGGCCCGCTCGATCGCGTCCTCGTCCTCTCCCAAGGCTATTTCGGGCAGAGGATGGGCCAGATCTGCCAGGCCTTCGGGCTCCAGCACGACGTCATCGAATGCGAATGGGGCAAGGCCGTTCTTCCCGGCGAGCTGGCCGCCCGGCTTTCCAAGCATGGCTACGAGGTCGTCGTCTGCACGCATGTGGATACGGCCACGGGCGCCTGCGCTCCCGTCGAAGCCTACGCCCGCGTCGTGGGAAAAGCCGGCGCCCTTTTCATCGTCGACGGCGTCTGCGCCACCGGAGGCGTTCCCGAGCGGATGGACGATTGGGCGATCGACGTCGTCCTGACCGCCGCCCAGAAATGCCTGGGCACTCCGCCCGGCCTGTCCATCCTGGTCCTCTCGGAGCGGGCCATGGAGAAGCGCCGGAGCATGACCTCCATCCAGGCCTACTACTCCGACCTCCTGCGCTGGCTGCCGATTATGCATGATCCGGCCAAGTATTTCTCGACGCCCTGCGTCAACGAGATCCGGGCCTTCTACGAGGGCACGCGGGTCATCATGGAAGAGGGGACGGAGGCGAGGTTCAGGCGCCACGCCACTTACGCCCGGGCGATCCGGGCAGGCCTGGCCGCCCTCGGTTTCGGCTTTTTCACGGACAGCCGGTTCGCGGCTCCGACGCTTTCCGTGGTCGCTTACCCCGAAGGCGTCGATGACATGGCTTTCCGGAGCGCCCTCTTCGAGAACGGAGTCGTCATCGCCGGCGGCCTGGCCCAGACCCTGGGCAAGGTCTTCCGGATGGGGCACATGGGCAACCTGAGCTCCGATGATGTCCGGTTTGCCTTGGAAGCCGTCGAGAGGACGCTCGAAACCCTTGGCCACGGCTTCATGACCGGGGCGGCTGTTGCCGCGGCCGAAGAGGCCCTCGGCTCGGGACGGAAGAAGTAAACGCCCGTGAAGAAGAGCAAGGTCTATTTCATCCCGGCCGAGGGCCAGGACCCGTCCGAGGTCGTGGCCGACAAAACCCGGAGGATATACCTGGCCACAGGCTTCAACGATCGGCTCGAAAAAAACGACTTCACGGCCCTCAAGATCCATTTTGGCGAGGCCCGCGGCACGGGCTATATCAGGCCTCAGTGGCTGACCGGGCTCATCTGGGAGATCGGGCAGAAGACATCCCGCGCTTTCCTGACCGACACGAACACCCTCTACATCGGGAACCGGTCGAACTCGGTCGATCACATCCGCATGGCCTGGTCCCACGGCTTCAGGCCCGAGATCGTGGGCATTCCGGTCATCATCGCGGACGGCCTCATCGGACACGACAAGTACGAGGCCAAGGGGGCCCAGGCCCGGACCACATCCTCCAAGATCGCCACGGCGATCCTCGACTCCGACGCCATCGTCTGCCTGACGCACGTCACGGGCCACGTCCAGACGGGGCTCGGGGCGGCCATCAAGAACATGGGCATGGGCTGCGCCTCCCGCGCCGGGAAGCTCGACCAGCATTCGACCGTTCATCCCCGGGTCAATCCCAAGCAGTGCCGGAACTGCAGCATCTGTTTCGAGTTCTGCCCGGCGGACGCCATCGTCCAGGCGGAAGGGCACGTCACGATCGACCCGGCGAAGTGCATCGGCTGCGGCGAATGCCTGGTCGTCTGCAAGCCCGGGGCCATCAAGATGACGTGGGACGAAGACTCCCGCCGGCTCCAGGAGATGATGGCCGAGTACGCCTTCCGCGTCCACCGGCATTTCCAGGGAAAGACGGCCTTCCTCAACTTCCTGATCAAGATCACGAAGGACTGCGACTGCATGGCCAAGGACGACCCGCGGATCGTCGAGGACATCGGCATCCTCGGGTCCCTCGATCCGGTCGCCGTCGACAAGGCCACGGCCGACCTGGTGATCAGGCGCGGCCACGGAAAGGACGCCTTCCGGAAAGGCTACGACATCGATTGGTCGATCCAGCTCAGCCACGGCGAGAAGATCGGACTGGGTTCGATGAGCTACGAGTTCGCTGAGATCGGCTGAGAATTGGCGGCGGGCCCTCCTCCCGGCGCTTCCTCCGGACTCGTGTCTTTCGGGACTGGATCAGGACGGCGGCCCGGGTCCACGGACTTGCATTGTCCATGGCACTTGACTATGATTTTCGCTACGCTAGCCGGACGAAAGACCAGGGATGAAGTCTCTGTGGAAGAAGCCGATCAACGGGAAGAAGGCGGATTTTTCGCCATCGAACCGCAACAGCGCGGCTGAACGCAGGCTGGCGGAAATCTGCGGTCTGACCGTGGCCGACGCCCTGGCCCGGCTGAAGACCCGCCCCGAGGGCCTGGCCGATGGCGAGGTCGAGGAGCGGCTTTCGACCTACGGCGAGAATCACCTCGCCGTCGTCCGCAAGCACCATGTTCTCAAGGACCTCCTCCACCGGGCCAAGGACCCTCTCGTCATCCAGTTGCTCGTCATCTGCCTCGTTTCGGCCTTGATGGGGGATACCCGCGCCGCCGGGATGGTCGGAGGCATCATCTTCCTCAGCGTCATCCTGTCTTATATCCAGGAGCGCAGGTCGAGCCGGGCCGTCGACAAGCTCCAGAAGTTTGTCCAGACGACAACGCGCGTCCGGCGGCAGGGCCTGGAATGCGAGATCCCGATCGCCCGCGTCGTGCCCGGGGACATCGTGATCCTTGCCGCGGGTGATATCGTTCCGGCCGACGTCCGCGTCCTGGCCGCCAAGGACTTCTATGTCAGCCAATCCGTCCTGACCGGCGAGTCCATGCCGATCGAGAAGGCGGTCGAGAACACGGCCGCTTCCGGAGAGACCTTTGCCCTCAGCAACGCGGGCTTACAGGGAAGCAACGTCCAGAGCGGATCGGCTTTGGCCGTCGTGGTCAACACGGGCCTCTCGACCTATCTGGGCTCCATCTCGGCCGGCCTCGCGGCTCCGGACGTGGCGACGAGTTTCGACAAAGGCATCCGGAGCTTCGTCGGGCTGATGGTCCGCTTCATGCTCGTCATGGTCTCCGTGACATTCCTGATCGTGGGCTTGACCAAGGGCAGCTGGGTCGAGGCGCTGCTCTTCGGCCTGGCCGTGGCCGTCGGCCTGACCCCGGAGATGCTGCCCATGGTCATCACCGTCTGCCTCTCCAAAGGGGCGATGGTCATGGCCAGGAAGAAGGTCATCGTCAAGAGGCTCAAGGCGATCCAGAATTTCGGCGCCATGGACGTCCTCTGCACCGATAAGACCGGCACCCTGACCCAGGACCGGGTGGTGCTCGAACGGTACGTGGACGTGGCCAATAAAACGAGCGAGGACGTCCTTCGCTACGCCTACATGAACAGCCACTACCAGACGGGGCTGCGGAACCTGCTCGATGTCGCGATCCTGGCCCACAGAGATCTGGACGTCGAACGGAGTTGCCGCAAGGTCGACGAGATCCCCTTCGACTTCATCCGCAAGAGGATGTCCGTCATCATCGACTCCGAGGACGCCTACGTGCTGATCTGCAAGGGCGCGGTCGAGAACGTCTTCAGCGCCTGCGACCGCTATCAGATCGACGACGACATCTACCCGATGATCGAGATGATCAAGAGCGACCTGATGGAGGAATTCGCGACGCTGAGCGCCGATGGATACCGGGTCCTGGCCCTCGCCTACAGGGAGTTCCCCAGAGACAGGGAAGTCTTCTCCTCGGCCGATGAAACCGGCCTCATCCTCCTCGGCTACGTGGCTTTCTTCGACCCGCCCAAGGACACGGCCGCCAAGGCCTTGAAGGCCCTTGGAGAGGCCGGTGTCTCCGTCAAGATCCTGACGGGCGACAACGAACTGGTCACCCAGAAGATCTGCCGGGATGTCGGGCTCGAAGTCAGCTCGGTCGTCACGGGGCGCGATCTCGAAGGCCTCGACCGGAAGGCCTTCCGGGAGCTCGTGGACAAGGCCAACGTGTTTGCCCGGCTGACGCCCTCAGAGAAGGAGGATATCATCCGGGCCCTGCGCGAGGGCGATCATGTCGTCGGGTTCCTGGGAGACGGGATTAACGACGCTCCGGCCATGAAGGCCGCCGACGTGGGGATCTCCGTGGACACGGCGGTCGACGTCGCCAAGGAATCCGCCGACATCATCCTGCTCGAAAAGAGCCTGATGATCCTGAAGGACGGGATCGTCGAGGGCCGGAAGATCTTCGGCAACATCATCAAGTACATCAAGATGGGCGCGAGCTCGAATTTCGGGAACATGTTCAGCGTCGTGGGCGGCAGTTCCATCCTGCCGTTCCTCCCCATGGCCCCCCTCCAGATCCTCATCAATAATTTCCTTTACGACCTCTCCCAGACAGGGATCCCGTCGGACCGGGTGGACGAGGAATACCTGGCCCGGCCGAGACGGTGGAACATCGAAGGCATCAAGAAGTTCATGATCTTCATCGGTCCCATCAGCTCGATCTTCGATTACGCGACGTTCGGCCTGATGATCTTCTTCTTCCACTGCGGCAGGTTCAGCGCGGCGGGGACCACGCCGGCGATGAAGGTCTACTACGCGAGCCTTTTCCACACGGGCTGGTTCGTCGAATCGCTGCTGACGCAAACCCTGATCGTCCACATCATCCGGACCAACAGGATCCCGTTCATCCAGAGCCGGGCCAGCGCGGCGATGACGCTGACGACCCTGACGGTCATGGCCGCGGCCGTCGTCCTCCCGTTCTCTCCGCTCGCCCCGGCCCTGGGCTTCGTGCCCTTGCCGGCCATCTTCTGGGCCTGGATTGCCGGCTTCCTGCTGGCCTACGGCGTCTTGACCCACATGGTCAAAACGTGGTTCTATAAAAGATACGGAGCCGTTTGATGAAAAGCCTGCTCACTGCGCTCGAGGAGGGCCGCCTGATCGAGCTGCCGGCGGGGTCGAAAGATCAGGCCCTGGAATACCTCGCGGTGCTGATCGAGGCCATCCCGGACATCGGCACGGGCGAGGACATCGTCAGCGCGGTCATCGCCCGGGAAAAGGCGGCGAGCAGCGCCCTGGGCAAGGGCGTGGCCTGCCCGCATACGAGGACGGTCAGAGAAGGGGACCTCCTCTGCGCGGTGGGCTGGTCGCCGCCCGGCATCGCCTGGGGGGCCCCGGACGGCGCGGATGTCCATTTGGTCATCATGTACATCATCCCGGATTCCCAGAGGAATACCTACCTCAAGGAGATTTCCGGGCTGGCCAAGGCCATGCAAACGACGGGCGGCATCCAGGACACCACTCAGGCCCGGGACTTGAATACGGTCAGGCACAAGCTCCTGGACTGGGTGGGCATCGCCCTCGACGCTGCCGTCCCCGACGTCAAAGCCCGGATGATCAAGCTCGAGACCAAACAGGCGATCGCGGCGGACGCGGAGAGGGCCAAGCTCGCCCTCCGGCTGGTGCCGTTCTCGCTGCTGAAAACAGGGGAGCGGGCGCCCGTCGTGCTAGCCCAGGACAAGGAGCTCGTGGAGACTCTGGAAAAGATCGCCAACCTCGCTGACATGATCAGCCGGGACGCCGACGTGGTCGTGCCTGGTTATAGGATCATGCTGCGGTCGATGGCTACGTTCGCCGGGAACCGGCAGCTTTTCGAGTGCCTGGCCGTCAAGACTTCCTGACGGGGTCTTCGACCAGATCAGGCCTGCTGCCGCAGGCGGGGGACAAATATCCAGACGAGGCCCGCCGCGAGAAGCATCATCGACGCGCCGATGATGACGGCCGCCGGCTCTCCCAGGCGCTGGGCCGTGGCGCCTATCCCGAGCGCCGCGACCGGCATGGCGCCAAAGAACACGAATGTGTAGACGCCCATGACCCTTCCCCTGAGCTCGTTGGGCGAGGAGGTCTGGACGAGGGCGTTGCAGAGGTTATAGATGAAGATCTGTGACATCCCCGCGCCGAACAGGAGAAAAAGCGAGAGGGGCGTCCAGCGGACGAAGGCGAAGGCCAGGATCAGCACGGGCAGGGATAATGTCCCGAGCGTCAAGAGCCGGCCGCGGAAACGGAAGCGCCCGAGGCTGGCGATGAGAAGCGCCCCGGCCAGGGCCCCGAGGCCCCGGAAGGCCTGGAGGAACCCGTTGGTCTTCGCGTCCCCGCCCAGGATCTTCACGGCCCATGCGGGGAGCAGTGTCGCATAGGCGATCCCGAAGAGGCTGACGATGGCGACGAGGCCGGTGATCGTCCGGACCATCGGGTGGCCCGCCACGTACTTGACGCCTTCCTTGAGGTCGTCCATCGTCGACGTCTTCTCGGGTTTGGGGACGAAAGGCCTGAGTTTCATGAGAGAGAGGGCCACGATGACGGCGATGAAGGAGATCCCGTTGATCGTGAAGCACCAGGCCGGCCCGAGGATGGCGTAGATCAATCCCGCGACCGCGGGTCCGACGGCCGTGGCCGTATTGAACATCGCTCCGTTCAGAGCGATGGCATTGGTCATGTCATGGAGGCCGACCATCTCCAGGACGAAGGCCTGGCGGGCCGGGGCTTCGAACGCATTGGCCGCTCCGAGCAGCAGGGCGATGACCAGGATGTGCCAGGGCTGGACGACATGGAGGAACGTGAGGGCGGCCAGGAAGAACGCGAGGATCATCATGGAGGTTTGGGTGATGATGATCATCGTCCTGCGGGGCACCCTGTCGGCGATGACTCCCGCGTACAGCATGAAAAACCAGGTCGGAACACCCGCGGCAAAGCCGACGAGCCCGAGGTAAGCGGGAGACTTGGTCAACTGGTAGATGAGAAATGCCAGGGCCGTGCTCTGCATCCAGGTCCCGAAAAGAGAGAACATCTGGCCCCAGAACCAGAGGCGGTAGTTCGGGTACTGGAGGGCCGTGAACGCCTGCTTCCAACTCATCTGCTTCCTCAGCCCGAACAGGCGGCGGAAGAACGGCCGGCGCGGCTCGCCGATCGCTGAAGGGATGGGGAGGGGGGGCATGGCTGGCTTATCGCGTCCTGCGCGTCCCATCCGGCAGGACCTCCTCGTCCTCCGGCTTCCAGGCGGGGTCGACGATGCAGAGAAAAACGAGGTTGGTTGCGCCCGTGTTTTCGATGAACTGGACGTGATCGGGAGGGATGTAGACCGCCTGACCCGGCCTCACTTCAGCCATCTCTTTCTCGACGTGTATGTGACCGCGGCCTTCCAGAACGACGTAGACCTCCGAGCTTTTGAGGCGGTGGGGCTTTGTCTTCTCCCCGGGTTTGACGACGGCCCGGGCCAGGCTGTACTCGAACTGGAACGGACCCTGGTCCGGGCCGAGAATCTCCCTGATGGCAGACCCGTCACCGGCCGCGATCTCCCTGCAATCCTTGACGTCTTTGATGATCATGGGGGAAAAAGATCGGGGAGGTGGGATTTGAACCCACGACCCCAGCGTCCCGAACGCTGTGCGCTAGCCAGGCTGCGCTACTCCCCGATCTTGAGCGGCTTATTATACACGTTTCTGCGGCCGGAGTGAAGAGCAAGAAGGCCAGGGCGTCCAACGGCCCTGCCCCATCCTTTTCGGCTCGGCCCCTTCTCACTTTTTGATCGTCGTGAACTTAGCGACATCTGGAGGAGGGAGGAAGTCCCATGTCCCCGATAGGCCCGCGGCCCGGGCGCCGATCTCGAAGTGGAGCATGGCGATCCCGCAATCGAGCCGGCGGGAGATCTTCTCATCATTTTCGTTCTTATCGGTCCTGATGATGACGTCCCCTTCCTCGACCCGGAAACGCCAGGGCTGGCGGTTATAGGCCGAGGGGGCCAGGCGGGCCGCCTCAAACCCTTTTTGGAGCCCCGCCTCCGCGACGATCAGGTCCGGGATGAGCTCGTGGAGCGGCTTCCGGCTCTTGGACCCGGCGAAGAGCTTGAATGTTTTTTCGGTGAAGCTCGGCTTGGCCAGGGCGTAGCCGACGGGGCTGATGGCAAGGACCTTTTCGGACTTGTCCAGCCGGACCTGGGCCGAGACCGAATCACGGCCGAAAAAACCGCCGATCCAGCACGTGCCGAGTCCAAGGGACGTGGCTTCGAGGATGAGGCCCTCACCCGTGTAACCGACGCATTCCTGGACCCGAGCCGACCGCATGTCTCCGATGAACGCGAAATAGCAGGTCGCCCCCGTGACGCGTCCATAGCTGCCGATAAGCCCCTTGAAGACCCCGTCCGCGGGTTCGCGGACAAGCTCGGCCCTCGCTTCCGGAAAAGGCCGGAACTCGCGGCACGTCCTGTCCAGGCGGTCCATCGTTTCTTCTCCCGGGAACCGCGCCTCGAAGGCCCTCCGGGACGTGCGGACCGGGACGGACCGGGACCAGGTTTCAACGGGAAGTTCCATGCGCCTCCTCCCTCGCGAATTTCCGCCATTATAACATAGCCTGACATGGGACGACCGCGGTGCTGCGCTTTTACAACGTTGGGGTGAGACCCGACCCCCAAGGACTTTCCGCAGGCTTCCGGCTGTCAATCCGGACCCGAGATGAGTATAATATTTTTTTTCGATGAGAGGCTGAGCGTCCGATGAAGAATTGGTGGCATCTCACCGTAGCCGAGATCGCCGGAGCCCTCGGCACGGACTTGAAGACCGGCCTAGCCCGGGGGGAGGCCCGGGCGAGGTTCGAGAAGTCCGGTCCGAATGAGCTCCGGGAAAAGACACGCCGGCCTCTGCTGGCCATCTTCCTTGCCCAGTTCGAGGGGCTCATCATCTGGGTCCTCATCGTCGCTTCCCTCGTGTCCGGCTTTCTCGGCGAATGGTTGGATGCCCTGGCCATCCTCGCCATCATCGTCTTGAACGCCGTCCTCGGCCTCATCCAGGAATTCCGGTCCGAAAAGAGCCTCGCGGCCCTGAAAAAGCTCTCGGCCCCTTCGTCCAAGGTGATCCGCGACGGCGTCGTGTCTGTCGTCCCGGCCCGGGAGCTCGTGAGCGGGGACCTTATCGAGCTCGAAGCCGGCGACCACGTGCCCGCCGACGGCCGGGTCGTCTGGCACACGGCCAATTTCACAGTCCAGGAATCGAGCCTGACCGGGGAATCCTCTCCCGTCAACAAGACCGACCTCGTCCTCGAAGAGAAGGACATCCCGCTCGCCGACCGGGCCAACATCGTCTACATGGGAACCGCCGCCGTCTCGGGCAAGGCCAGGGCCGTCATCGTCGAGACCGGCATGCGGACCGAACTCGGCCGGATCGCCGGCCTCATCCAGGAGATCAAGAAGGAGACGACGCCGCTCCAGAAACGGCTCGAGGAATTCGGGAAGTGGATCATCTACCTGTGCTTTATCCTGGTCGCCGCCGTCTTCGGGCTCGAGCTTCTGCGGGGGGGGCGGGTCATGGAGATGTTCCTGACCTCGGTGAGCCTAGCCGTGGCCGCCATTCCGGAGGGCCTGCCGGCCGTCGTCACCATCGCCCTGGCCCTGGGCGTCCAAAGGATGGTCAGGCGCCATGTCCTCATCCGCAAGCTCCCGTCCGTAGAGACGCTCGGCTGCGCAACGGTCATCTGCTCGGACAAGACAGGGACGCTCACCAAGAACGAGATGACCGTCCGGACTGTCTGGACCTCGCGCCGGAGTTTCGAGGTGACGGGAGCCGGCTATGAGCCGGAAGGGGAATTCCTGGTCGACGGGCAAAGCATTATACCCGGAGAGTATCCGGACCTTCTCGCGAGCCTGGCCGCCGGGGTCCTTTGCAATAACGCCCGGCTCGCGAGAGAGAACGGGGCCCTGATGGTGTTCGGCGACCCGACGGAGATCGCCATCCTCAGCGCCGCGGCCAAGGCCGGAGTCTGGAAACGGGACCGGGAGGCCGCTCTGGACCTGGTCGAAGAGATCCCCTTTGATTCCGAACGGAAAAAGATGACCATCATCCGGCGGGCCGGCCAGGATTATGTCGCCTTCACCAAGGGGGCCCCGGACATCCTTCTCGACGACTGCATCCGCATCCTGGAGGATGGCCGGGAGCGGCCCCTGACCCAGGAAGACAGGGACCGGATCGCCGGCGCCAACAACGACCTCTCGGGACGGGCGCTCCGCGTCCTCGCTGTCGCCAGAAAGAGCATGGAGAACGAGCCGCCCTCCTACGAGGCCGGGGTCATCGAGCGCGACCTCACGTTCTGCGGGCTCGTCGCCATGATCGACCCGCCCCGGCCCGAGGTCAAGAACGCCATCGGCAAATGCCGCTCCTCGGGCATCCGGACCGTCATGATCACGGGGGACCACAAGAACACGGCGGTGGCCATCGCCCGGGAGCTCGGCTTCTTCGGCAGCGCCTCCGTGGCCCTGACGGGAGAGGAGGTCGACCGCCTCACGGACGAGGAGCTCGACCGGACGATCGAGGACGTGGCCGTCTACGCCCGCGTGTCGCCCGACCACAAGCTCCGCTCCGTCCGGGCCTGGCGCCGGAAAGGCGAGATCGTGGCCATGACCGGCGACGGCGTCAACGACGCGCCGGCCGTCAAGGAGGCCGATATCGGGGTCGCCATGGGGATCACGGGCACGGACGTGACCAAGGAAGTCTCGGACATGGTCATCACGGACGACAACTTCGCCTCGATCGTCGCCGCCATCGAGGAGGGCCGGGGGATCTACGACAACATCAAGAAATTCATCCATTACCTCCTGTCCTGCAACTCGGGCGAGATCCTGGTCATGTTCGTGGCTTCGCTCGTCGCCCTCCCGGTGCCGCTCCTTCCCATCCAGATCCTCTGGGTGAACCTGATCACGGACGGCCTTCCGGCCCTGGCCCTCGGCGTGGATCCGGTGGACCCGAAGATCATGGACCGGCCGCCGCGCAAGCCCCGTGAACCCGTCATCACGCGGGCCAGGGCCTGGCTGATCATGTGCCAGGGGGCCTTCATCGCTCTTTGCAGCCTTTCGGCTTTCGTCTATGTCTTGTCGTTCGAAAAGGAGGGGATCGGCCGGGCGAGGACGGTGGCCCTGGCCGTGCTCACCTGCAGCGAGCTCTTCCATTCCTTCAGCTGCAGGAACCAGAAGGAGTCGCTGTTCAAGCTGGGCGTCTTCAGCAATCCCGGCCTCCTGCTGGCCAACTCCGCGTCGTTCCTGCTCCAGCTCGCGATCATCTACGTCCCGTTCCTGCAGCCAATCTTCAAGACCCAGGCCCTCGGCCTCGGGGACCTTGCCGTGATCGTGGTTTTTTCGACCCTGCCTTTCTGGGCGATGGAAATCGTCAAGGCCGTCAACAAGAAAGTGAAGATCTATGATATCGGTTGAGCCGCATCAAGGGAATGGGCTCATGAGAAAGCAAGGAGAGAACCATTGAAACGACTCACGGGGCTATTGTTCGTCATCCTATGTCTGGCGTCGTTGGCGCTCGCCGCGGAGGAGGGCCGGTTCTTCACCTATCCGACCATCCACGGCGACAAGATCGCTTTCACCTACGAGGCCGACCTCTGGGTCGTGGGTGCCCAGGGGGGCGTCGCCACACGCCTCACGACATTCCCGGGGACCGAGAGCTTCGCCAAGTTCTCGCCCGACGGGAAGTGGATCGCGTTCACGGCGACCTACGACGGGGCCCAGGCCGTTTATCTCATGCCGGCCGAGGGAGGCGCCCCGACCCGGCTGACGCACACTCCCGGCGGCGCCCAGGTCATTGCCTGGACGCCTGAGGGGACCGAGGTCGTCTTCCGTTCGATGTTCGAGAACGTCGTCGGCCGCGACCCCGACCTCTATTCCGTGAGCGTCAAGGGCGGCGCGCCGGAGCGGCTGCCGCTCGACCGGGGCGTCCTCATCAGCTTCATGCCCGACGGGCGCAATTTCCTCTACTGCCGCCGGGGCAACGAAGAGTACTACTGGAAGCGGTACAAGGGCGGGCAGTACCAGGACATCTGGATGTACGACGCCGTGGCGAAGTCCTACACGCCGGTCACGGACTACGTCGGCAAGAACAGCTACCCGATGTGGGCGGGAGGCCTGATGTACTTTGTCTCCGACCGGACCAACGGGATCGCCAACCTCTACGCCCAAAAGCTCGGGGCCAAGGAGGTCAAGCCGGTCACGAGCTACGGGGACTTCGACGTCATGATGCCCAACACGGACGGCCGGTCGATCGTCTATGTGCAGGACGGCCGGATCCATGTCTTCGACATCGGGTCGGGCCAGGACAGGAAGATCGCCGTGACGGTGCCCTCCGACCGTTGGGCCCTGAGAAATCGCGTCATCAATCCCCGCGACTACATCCACTCCGCCCATGTCGCCGACGACGGCAAGGCCGTGGTCCTCGAGGCCCGCGGCGATGTCTTCCGCGTTTCGACGTCGGAGCCCGGGACGGCGGACAACCTCTCCGGCACGCCGGGCACGCGGGAGATCTACCCCGCCCTCTCGCCCGACGGCAAGACGGTCGCCTTCTTCAGCGACAGGACCGGCGACTATCAGCTCTATACCCAGAGCGCCGCGGGCGGCGAGTGGACCCAGGTCACGACCGGCCTCGACAAGGCCGTTTATCGCCTGGCCTGGTCTCCCGACGGCAAGAAGATCCTCTTCGGCAACAAGGACTATTCGATCTTCTATGTCGATATCGCCACGAGGAACCTGGTCAAGATCGACTCCTCCAACCAGATGAAGAACGATGAGTTCATCTGGGAGATGGCCGATTACTCCTGGTCGCCGGATTCGAAATGGGTCGCCTACAGTTTCGTCCAGTCCAACCGCAACAGCCGGATCTTTGTCTATAACATCGAAACGGGGAAAAAATACTCCGTAACGGACGACTTTTACGACAACCTCTACCCCGGGTTCGATGCGAACGGGAAATATCTCTACTATGTCTCGAGCCGCAACTTCGACCTCCGGATGGACTTCTACGAGGACGATCACGTCATCGCCACGCCCCAACAGGTGATGGCCGTCCAGCTCCGCGATGGCGAAAAGCCGCCCTTCGCGCCGGGCGGCCCCGTCAAGGAGGAGAAGAAAGCCGAGCCGGAACTCTTCCGGATCGATACCGACGGCCTGGCGAAGCGGACCTATCCGCTCCCGGTCCCCGCCGGGAACTATTTTTACCTCAAGGCAGGCCAGGGCAAAGTCCTCTGGGCCTCGGTCCCTGAGTTCACGGAAGCGGAATACGAGGAGATCTTCCGGCCCCGCGGCGAAACGAAATGGGACCTCCACATCTTCGACATGGCCGACCGCAAGGAGGTCACGCTCAATGAGAAGATCCGCGATTTCTGGGTCTCGGCGAATGCCCAGCAGCTCCTCATCTGGAAGGACGCTGACCTCTATACGACGGCGATCGACCGCGCCTTCAGTTCGAAAGCCCTGGGCGAGAAGGTGAGCCTCTCCGGCCTGGTCTACACGGTCGACCTCCAGAAGGAGTGGAACCAGATCTTCAACGACGCCTGGCGCTGGTACCGCGACTTCTTCTACGACGCCGGCTTCCACGGCCACGATTGGAAGGCCATGGGAGAGAAGTATCGAGCCTACATTCCCTATCTCTCCTCGCGCGCCGAGCTCAACTGGGTCCTGTCCCAGATGGTCGGCGAGCTGTGCGTCTCGCACACGTATATCGGCGGAGGCGATTTCGGCCCGGCCGGCACGCCCGGCTCGCCGGTGTTCACCGGCCTCCTCGGCGCGGACCTGGCCGCGGATAGGACCTCCGGCCTCTACAAATTGAGCAGGATCTACGGCCCGACCGAGATCAACCTCAACCTCGCGGGCCCGCTCGTCCGGCCGGACGTCCAGGTCAAGGAAGGCGATTTCCTCCTGGCCATCAACGGCGTGCCGCTCAAGGCGGGCGATGATTACTTCAAGCTGCTCCAGACGACGGCCGGGAAGAAGATCAAGGTCACCATCAATGCCAAGCCGACGATGGACGGCGCCAAGACCTACGAGGTCGACCCCGTCCGCAGCGACAGCCAGATGCGTTACTTCCGCTGGATCCAGGACAACATCCGGACGATCGAGAAGGCCACCAACGGCCGCGTCGGCTACATGCACATCAACGCCATGGGTGGCGGCGGGATCGGCGAATTCGACAAATACTGGCGCGCTTTCCGCTATAAGGACGGCATCATCATCGACGTGCGGCGGAACTCCGGCGGCTGGACCGAATATTTTCTGATCGACAAGCTGGAGCGGGTCATGACCTCTCAGAATGTTCTGCGCGGCATGGTCCCTTTCCGTTATCCCGGCTCGGCCGGCAACGGCAACTACGTCGTCATCTCCAACGAGAACAACGGTTCGGACGGGGAGGCCTTCGTCGACGACTTCAAATCCCGGAAGCTCGGGACCGTGGTGGGCGTGCCCTCCTGGGGCGGCCTGGTCGGCATCCTCAACCAGCAGCTGACGATCGACAACGGCACGGTCGAGCAGTCGAACAACGCTTTCTACGGACGTGATGGCAAGTGGATCGTCGAAAACCACGGCGCCGACCCCGACGTCCTGGTCGACAACGACCCGGGCTCGGTCATGACGGGACGGGACCTCCAGCTCGAAAAGGCGATCGAGGTCATGCTCGACAAGATTAAGAAGAACCCGCCGAATTTCCCGGCCAGGCCCGCGTACCCTAAGAAGTGATCGGGCCTGACTTCTGTGGCCGGCCATAGAGTTGTTTCAGGAGGGGCTATGGATCCCTCGCTCGGCTAGAGAGAGAATCATGCCTCTGAGCAAAGCAGATTCCCTTCCGTCGGCAGTGCGGGAATTGTCCAGGGACCCGGTCTCTCTGCTGGTTTTGTCCTATTTCTTCCTGGCGGTCGCGCTCCAAGCCGGGAACGGCCATTACAACCTCGCGGCGCTGATCCTCACGCTATCTTCGTTCGTCCTGCTCGTCGCCGGGGCGCGCCGGAGACTCGCCACGACGGCCTCCTTCGGCGCGTCCGCGGAGCCGTCCCCTGCCCGGCAAATGATCCTCCCGGTCGTGCTCGTCGCCTGCGTGATCGCCGGCCTCCTCCGCCTTCCCCTCCGCGATCTCAGGGGCTCGCTCACCTTCGAGATTTTCTATGTCGTTCTGTCCGGCGCCATGGGGCTTCTGGTCGTATGGGCGGCCCTCCGTCGGGACGGTGAGCTTTCCCGGAGGATCTTCGCATATGGAGTCCTGGCGGGCTTCCTCCTCCGCATCCTGGTGCCGGTCTTTTCCCCCTCTCCCGCGATCGACGTCTACGCCATGTTCCAGGAATCGGCGCAACACCTGCTTCAGGGTCTCAATCCCTACCAGACGCCGGTGTCCGATGTGTACCGCGGGACGGAGAGCTTCGGATATACGGTCTTCGGCTACGCCTATCCCCCCGCCAATCTCTACTTTCAAACGCTCGGATACATCATCTTCCGCGACATCCGGTCGATCTACATCCTCATGGAAGCCTTGGCCTGCGCCGGGCTCTTTGCGGTGGCGCGCCGTCGCCGGGGGATCCGTTTCGCGCGCTACGCGGTGCTCCTCTTCCTTTTCCATCCGCGCGGCCTTTTCATCATCGAAGAGGCCTGGACCGAGCCTCTCATCGTCGGCCTGTATGCGATCTGCGACTACCTCGCCAGCCGCTCTCCGGGGTCGCGCCGGCTCGCTGCCGCCTACGGCCTGCTGTTGAGCCTCAAACAGTATCTGCTCTATTTCGTGCTCAGCGGACTGCTCCTTGAGCGCCGTCTGCGCCGGCTCGCCCTCGCCGCGGTGGTCGCCTTCGCCACGGTCTTGCCGTTCCTCCTCTGGGACCGGGCGAGCTTCATCCAATACGGCCTGCTCTTCCTGCTGCGGACCAAGTTCCGCCCCGACGGGCTCACGGTGCTCTCGGCGCTCCACGCGCTCACCGGGTTCGAGGCGGGCAAATGGATCTCTCTGGCGACGGGCCTCGCGGTGGGCGTGTATACGACGTTTCGCTTTCGCCGCCTGGGTCTCGAGGGCTGGCGGTGGGTCAACGCGCTTACGACATTTTCGATATTCCTCGTCGGGAGCCAGGCTTTCGCCAACCACTATTATTTCATCGGCGCGATGATCCTGTTCGCGGCCGCCGGCACCGGCGAGGCGGTGGCCGGCACGACGGCCTTAAGCGACCCGGCCGCGGAGGCTAGAGCGCTCTCCTCAGCCAATCCTTGAGGATGGCCGCTTGGAGGGGATTCGGGTTCGGGACCGCCGTGATCGTATAGGTGACTTTTGTATTCCTGCCGAGGGTGATCTCCGCGTCCCGGGCCTCATTCCCGCGTGAATACCTCAACCTGAACTTGTCCCCCGGCTTGGCGGCCGCCAGCCGGTCGCTGAGGATCTTCGTCGCGGCGGCGACTCCGTCGACCTCCAGAATCCGGTCCCCGGCCGCGAGTCCGGCCCCCTCGGCCGGCGACCCCGATGAGGCGCCCGTCACCACCAGGTTTCCGTCGGCCACCCGGGTGTTCAATCCGAGATATGCGCCGGGAGCCTCCTGCCGTGCAGGTTTGACCTCGAGGCCGGCGTGAGCGAAGGGCTTCGCATAATCGATGTCTTTCGTTGAGGCGGCGTATTCCAGGACCTCCGTCAAGGGTCCCCCCGCCGCGCTCTCACACTCCTGCCGGAACTCGGCGTCCGTGAAACCACGCTTCTTCTCCCGATAGTATTTCCGGTAGAGCGACCGCATCACGTCATCCAGGGACTTCCGGTTCCCGCTGTCGCTGCGGATCTCCAGGTCCAGCATGGCCCCCAGCATGGCGCCGTTGTCGTAATAGGATATCGTCGTGTTCCGGTCACCGCCGAAGCCGGAGCCGCCCCACGTCCCCAGGCTGGAATCCGTCGCGGACATGTAGCGGCGGCCCGGCGAATTCTCGAACCGCGTGATGGCGTCCTGCATGTCCTCGAGATACTGGTCCGGGGTCATGAGGCCGGCCCGGACCATGATGATGTTCTCGTAGTAGACCGTCAGGCCCTCGGAGACCCACAGCATGTCGGTGAGGTTTTCCGATTCGTAGTCGAACGGCCCGAGGGCGACCGGGCGGATCCGCTTGACGTTGAAGTTATGGAAGTATTCATGGGAAATGTAGCTGAGCCAGCCCCTGTATCCTTTCTCGTTCGTCAGGCTCTTGCCGTTGAAGGAGCAGGCGGCGGAGTTGGCGTGTTCGATGCCGCCGTTGCCGGTCCCGATCAGAAGGAACGTGTAGTGCTTATAGGGGATGTCGCCCATCAGGCCCGTGGCCGCCTCGACCAGACGTTTCAGGCCGGCCACCATCTTCGGCCGGGCCACGCTCTCGGGCACGCTTTCGATGACGAGCTTGTGAAGGATGCCCCGGACCTCGAACTGGCGGACCTCCTGGTTCCCGAGGAGCGCCGGGCAATCGTAGAGGGCGTCGAAGTCCGGCGCCGAGTAGGTCAGGGGGCGGTCCTTGACCGGGTCGAGGCCGGTCGCTATCTGGGTCCAGTCCGCCGGCATCCGGAAGGTCACGGTCACGGGATGAAGGAGCTGCCCGGAGACGTACATGTAAAGACCCGGCGGCGCGATGAAGGCCCGCTTCTCGTCCAGGAAATTCTGGGCCACGAAAGGCGTATCCCCGAATACGTCGTAATCCAGCACGACCGCGGGCGCGCTCCCGGTCGCGACGCGCCAGGTGTTCCGGGTGGCCTTTTCCCACGGCAGCGCCCGCCCCAGGCCGTCCGAAGCGCGGAAGTTCGTGACGTTCTTTTCGTAATCCAGGATCCGGTAGAATCCCGGCATCCAGGCCGGCATCAGGAAGTCCTGGATCTCGCCCTTCAGGCCCTCGCAACGCAACGATACGTGGAACTCGTGACTGCCCGGCTGGGGCATGGAAACCGTGAAAACCATGGTTCCCTCGGCCCGCAGGGGCGACGCGGACAGGGCGCTGATCAGGACAATAGCCCACAGGACCGTTTTCGCTTGTCGCATCATAATAGGGGACTCTATCGAAGCCGCCGGGGCCCTGTCAAGCCGCCGGCCCGTGCTTTGTCTGGCGTCCCTGAAGCTCCACGGATTTACGTCCGTGGGATCCGACTTTCGCAGGCTTTGGAGCGCCTGTCCCCGGAGCGGGGGTTCGCTATTTCTCCACGAACTCATGCCCGTGGAATCCCGCGAAGGGGATTGACTTCGGTCGTCAGCCGGGAATATTATCTTGGCGCGGTGAGCCGGATCCATCCCGAGCTTGACGGACGGAAGGCGCATGCGGCGAAAAAAGGCATCTTCCAGAGAACTTGAATCCAAGGAGGTCTGATATGAATTCCAGCATGTGGAGCCGGCGGGCGTTTCTCCGGATGGCCGGCGCCGCCGGGACGGCCGCGTTCGCGTTCAAATCGAACGCCCTTGAGCGGGTCACGGAAGCCGCCCAGTCGGTCGCGAATATGACGCCCGAAGAGGTCGCGAAAGACGAATTCTACTGGCGGGAGATCCAGCTGGCCTTCAAGCTGGACCGCTCGCTGATCAACCTGAACAACGGCTTCACCTGCCCGACCCCCCGGGTCGCGCTGGAATCGGTCTGGCGCTATATGGACATGATCAACATGCTCCCCGTCCATTACCAGGGGATGGTCGCCGGGAACATCCAGACCATCCGCCGGAGAATGGCCGCGGAGTTCGGCTGCGATGAGGAGGAAGTGGCCCTGACCCGCGGCGCCAGCGAGTCCCTCCAGATCGTCCAGAACGGCATCGACCTCAAGGCCGGCGACGAGGTCGTCACGACCGAGCAGGACTATCCCCGGATGCTGACGACGTGGGACCAGCGGATGCGGCGCGAGGGCATCAAGGTGACGCGGTTCCAGTTCCCTGTGCCGACGACCCAGGACGACCTCTACCGGAGGTTCGAGAAGGCCATCTCGCCGAGGACGAAGGTCTTCCATTTTACTCACATCACGAACTTAACGGCCCAGCTGTTCCCAGTCCAGCGGCTTTCCCGCCTGGCCCGCTCGAAGGGGATCGTCACCATCGTCGATGGCGCCCATGCCCTGGGGCATTTCCCGTTCAAGCTGCGGGACCTCGAGTGCGACGCCTACGGCGTGAGCCTTCACAAGTGGCTGCTGGCCCCGATCGGCAACGGCCTCCTCTATGTGCGCAAAGAGAGCATCCCGAGATTCTGGCCCCTGCAGGCTGCCCCCGAACAGCAGGACAATGACATCCGCAAGTTCGAGGCCATCGGGACGCACCCGTGGGCGATCCGGGCGGCTCTCGGCGAGTCGCTGGCCTTCCACCAGGCCATCGGCGCGGAGCGCAAGGCGGCCCGGCTGCGCTACCTGACCCTGCGGTGGGCCGACGCCCTCAAGGCCCAACCCCGCATCAAGATCCTGACGGACCTCAGCGAGCCGGCGCAGGCGTGGGGCGTCGCGGCGGTCACCATCGAGGGGACTGATGTCCGGGCCCTGGCGAAGTTCCTGATGGACAAGTACCGGATCGTCGTCGTCCCTCTCGTCGGGGGAGCCCCGCCGAACTCGGTCTTCGACTATCAGGCTCTCCGGGTTTCGCCGAACGTCTACACGACCCTCGAGGAGATCGACACCTTCGTCACGGCCATGGAAGATGCGCTCAAGAGCGGCATCCCCGATACTCCAGAGCCGATCCCCGGTTACCCGGCCGATATCACCGTGTAGGGCGGGGGCCTGTCTTTGACAGGGGCCGGCGGCGGAGTCTGGGCTCGGCGGGGCCATGGAGGCCGCCGGCTGGGGGCTGAGTCTGAAGCGGAAAGGAGAACCGAAATGAAACGCTTCCCCGTTTTGCCGTTGGTGACATTGGCTTTCGGCCTCATCGTGGGCTCTTCTCTAGCCTATGCCCAAGCCACAGTCAAGGTCCCGTTCCAGTTCGAGGCGGCGGGCAAGAAGTTCCCGAAGGGCGATTATGCGATCGCAGGGATTAAAGAAGGACAGATCACCCTCCGCCAGGAATCGACCGGCAAGGAATTCCAGATTCCCGTTCAGAAGAAACTGGCCCAGCCGAATCCCGCCGTCGCGGAACCCCGGCTCGTCTTCGACGAGGTTGGCAACTTCGAACCCTCGTATACAGAGTACTTCACGGTCTATGTCCTAGCGGAAGTGTGGCTGCCCGGCCAGGAGGGCCTTGAGGTGCACGTCACAAAGGGCGCGCACAAAACTCAGGTCGTCAAGGGGGAGAGCGCGAAAAAGTAGCGATGACTCCCCTCGGGTTTGTCCTGGCCTGTTTCCTTCTTTCCACAGCGGCAGGGACACTTGGCTCCCTGCTCGGTCTCGGCGGAGGCATTGTTGTGATTCCCGCCCTGACTCTCCTCCTTAAGATCGATATCCGATACGCCATAGGCGCGTCCATCGTATCGGTCATCGCGACGTCGAGCGGAGCGGCGGTCGCCTATGTCAAGGAACGTCTGACCAACCTGCGCGTGGCCATGGTGCTCGAAATCGGCACCACCCTCGGCGCGCTAACCGGTTCATACCTGGCCGGCCGGATCAGCGGACGCTGGCTGCACATCATCTTCGGACTCATGATGGGGTATTCGGCGTTGATGATGTTCCGCAAACGTCGCGGGTCGTCCGAAGATGATCGGGCCGCTCCCTGGGCCGACTTCTTGCGTCTTCACAGCAGCTATTACGATGAAGCCCTCGACCGGGAGGTTGCGTATAAGGTCGTCAGGACCCGGGTCGGGCTGGGCCTGATGTACATCGCGGGCACGGTGAGCGGACTCCTGGGGATCGGCTCCGGAGCGCTCAAAGTCCCGGCGATGGATCTGGCGATGCGCCTGCCGATAAAGGTCTCGGCGGCCACCAGCAACTTCATGATCGGCGTGACGGCGGCGGCGAGCGCCGGCGTATATTTCATGCGGGGAGATATCGATCCCTTTGTCGCGGCGCCGGTCGCGGCGGGGGTGCTCGCGGGGGCGACTCTCGGTTCACGTCTTCTGGGGCGATTGCACGGCCGCATCATCCGGATCATCTTTATCGCGGTGCTCCTTTATGTTTCGTTCCAGATGATGTGGAGAGGAATTCACTGATGGCGGGGAGACCTGGATCCACGGCAACTCCGGACGCGGAACGGCGCGTGTCCCGGACGGAGAATCTCATCAGTCTGGTCCTTCGAATCGGCGTGCTCGCAAGCCTGTTGTGTGTCATGACGGGGACGGTCATCAGCTTTATCCATCATCCGGAATACCTCTCATCGTCCATTGCACTGCATCATCTGACACAGCCCGGCGCCGCATTTCCACGGACACTCCACGACGTATTCCTCGGGGTGAGGGACGTGCGGGGACAGGCGATCGTCGTGGTCGGCCTGCTCCTGCTCATCATGACACCGGTCATGCGCGTCGCGGTCTCGGTCCTTATTTTCCACCATCAGAGGGATCGGATGTTCACTCTGATCACCGCCATCGTCCTGTGCCTCCTGCTGGCATCGTTCGTTCTCGGGTGGATCAGCCGGTAGAGGCTTGGATTAAGAACCCTGTTCCGTTCCCGGCAGACTCAATTTTGGCCCTCCGATAAGCTATAATAGACCGGCCACCATGATCATCGTCGATAACCTCTCGAAGAGCTACGGGAAGCAGGGGCTCTTCGACTCCGTCAGCTTCAAGGTCAACCGCCGCGAGCGGGTCGGCGTCGTCGGCCGGAACGGCCACGGCAAGACCACCCTTTTCCGGATGATCATCGGCGAGGAGGAGCTTGACGAGGGCACGATCTCCAAGCCGCGGAACTACCGGATCGGCTACGTCGAGCAGGTCATCAGCTTCACCGGGGACACGGTCCGGGCCGAGGCCGGGAGGGCGCTTCCCCCCGACGCCCACAACGAGGAGTGGCGCGTCGAAAAGGTCCTCTCCGGCCTCGGGTTCGAGCCGGCCGACCTCGACAAGCACCCTCTCGAGCTTTCCGGCGGCTACCAGGTCCGGCTGAACCTGGCCAAGGTCCTCCTCGGTGATTTCCAGATGCTCCTCCTCGACGAGCCCAGCAACTATCTCGACATCACCTCCCTCCGCTGGCTCGAGCGCTTTCTTGTGGCCTGGCCCGGGGAGATCATGCTCATCACCCACGACCGGAGCTTCATGGACAACGTCGTGACCCATATTCTGGGTATCCACCGGCGGAAGGTCCGGAAGATCCCGGGCGATACCGGCAAATATTACGAACAGATCGCGGGCGAAGAGGAGATCTACGAAAAAACCCGGGTCAACGACGAGCGGAAGCAGAAGGAAATGGAGCTCTTCATCACCCGGTTCCGGGCCAAGGCCCGCCTGGGCGGCCTGGTCCAATCCCGCATCAAGTCCCTGGAGAAGATGGAGAAGAGGGAGAAGCTCGAGGCCGTCAAGGACCTTGAGTTTTCGTTCGTCGAGAAGCCGTCCTTTAATAAGTACGCCATGGACGTCCGCGACATTTCCTTCGCCTACACGCCTGACCGGCCGCTCATCCGCCGCTTTTCGATCAGCATCGGCGCCAAGGACCGGGTGTTCGTCATAGGGAGGAACGGGCGCGGGAAAACGACCCTGCTCAAGCTCCTGGCCGGCGACCTCGAGCCGCGCTCCGGCGAGATCAGCTCGCCGCAATCCGCGGCTCCCGGCTATTTCGAGCAGACGCACATTTCGACCCTGACCGATTCCAATACCGTCCTGGAGGAGATCGGATCCGCCGACCCGGAGGGCGATCCGAAGCGGGCCCGGTTCATCGCCGGAGGCATGATGTTCGAAGGCGACGATGCCCTGAAAAAGATCGCCGTGCTCTCGGGCGGGGAAAAGAGCCGCGTCCTCCTGGGGAAGCTCATCGCGACGCCGCTCAACCTTCTCCTCCTCGACGAGCCGACCAACCACCTTGACATCGAGTCCAACGACGCCCTCCTCGCGGCCATTGACAATTTTGACGGGGCGGTCGTCATGGTGACCCACAACGAGATGTTCCTCCACGCCCTGGCCGAGCGGCTGGTCGTCTTCGACAACGACGATATCGTCGTCTATGAGGGGGGATACCAGAGGTTCCTGGACAAGATCGGCTGGAAGGACGAGGTCATCCAGCGTCCGGCCGGGAGCCTCAGGGCCGGGAACGGTGGGGACGGCCCGGAAAAGGCGACGCTCGCTCCCAAGGAGCTCCGCCGCCTCCGGTCGGAGGTCATCACCGAGCGGTCGAAGTCCCTCCGGCCGCTCGAAACGAGGATGGCCGAGGTCGAGAAGGCCGTCGAAGAGAACGATGCGGCGCTCAAGAAGCTCAACCATGAGCTCGTTGAGGCCTCCCGGGCCCGCCGGGGCGACCGGGTCGTCGAGCTGTCCAAGGCCATGCACCAGACCAAAAAGGCCATCGACGGCCTCCTCGAAGAGCTCGAGGAGCTGACCTCCGCGTACGAGACGAACAAGGCCGGATTTGACGCCCGGCTCCGCGCTCTCGACGCCGAAGACGGCCCGTCCGACTGAGAAAAAAGGACCAGACCGATTGTCTTTGTCTTTCTCCCCCGTTAAGATATAATCCTCCCTAACGCAGAATAGCAAAAAAGCGGCCAGATGCGATACCCGCGCTTCATTTCTCTGCTCCTCCTCTGCATGGCCGGACTCCCGTCCTGCCGCGGCGGCCGCTCCCAAAACGACGTGATCGTCGCCGGGTCGACGAGCATCCAGCCGTTCGCCGACAAGTGGGCCGAGGTTTTCATGGAGAAACGCTCGGACCTTGGCGTCAGCGTCCAAGGGGGCGGCTCGAGCGCCGGCATCCAGGCCTGCAAGAGCGGGGCCTGCCAGATCGGCATGTCCTCGCGTGAGCTCAAGGCCGACGAGAAGGACCTTCACGAGATCGTCATCGCCCGTGACGGACTGGCCATCATCGTCCAACCGTCCAATCCCGTCCGAGGGGCGACACTGGCCCAGGTCAAGCAGATCTTTTCCGGCGACCTTACGAACTGGGAATTTCTCGGCGGTCCGGACAAAGAGATCACGGTCGTCACCCGGGAAGAGGGCTCGGGAACGAGGGGAGCCTTCCAGGAGCTCGTCATGGGCAAGACCCGGATCTTCCGGGGAGCCATCACCGAGGACTCGAACGGCACGGTGCGGGAAATCGTCGCCCACGATCCCTATTCCATCGGCTTCATCTCGCTCGGCCTCGTCAACGAGCAGGTCCGGGCGCTGCCCCTCGACGGCGTCGAGGGCAGTGAGGCCAGCATCCGGGCCGGCCGGTACAAGCTCGTCCGGCCGTTCCTTTTTCTGACCAGGGGCGAGCCGACGGCCGCGGCCAAGGCCTTCATCGAATTCGTCCTTTCGGACGAGGGCCAAGCGCTCGTCAAGAAAGAAGGCCTCATCCCCGTGAAATAGCGGGCGGCACGGAGGAGAAAGGGAAGGGAAGAGGATGAACAGGCTCGAGAGAAAAGACCGGCTCGTCAGGCTTGCCCTCCTCGCCGTCGCCTTTTCCGCCGTCTCGATCCTGGCCGTCATCACCGTCTTCATGTTCGAGCAGGGCACGCCCATCATGTTCAAGTACGGCTTGAAGAATTTCCTTGCCGGCTCGGACTGGTATCCCTCCGAGAAGAGCTTCGGCCTCTGGCCGATGATCGTCGGCTCGATCTACGTGACCTTCGGAGCGATGGTCATCGGCGTTCCTTTCGGCCTGGCCTGCGCCATCGTCTTGACCGAGTTCTCGTCCAAGCCCGTCCGCCGGGTCATCAAGCCCGTCATCGAGCTCTTGGCGGGGATCCCTTCGGTCGTCTACGGGTTCATAGGCGTCGTCATCCTCGTCCCGTTCATCCGGGAGACCTTTGGAGGCCCTGGGCTCTCGGTCCTGGCCGCCTCGATCATCCTCGGGATCATGATCCTCCCGACTATCATCAGCATCTCGGTGGATTCGCTCCAGGCCCTCCCGCCGGCCTACCGGGAAGGCTCGATCGCCCTGGGGGCCACGAAATGGCAGACCGTCCGGATGGCCCTTCTGCCGGCGGCCCGATCCGGGATCATCGCCAGCATCATCCTGGGCATGGGGAGGGCCATCGGAGAAACCATGGCCGTCATCATGATCGCGGGGAATGCCGTCAGCGTGCCCGGGTCGATCCTGGCCCCCGTCCGGACGCTGACCTCGAATATCGCCCTGGAGATGGGCTACGCCGCCGGCGAGCACCGCCAGGCCCTCTTCGCCACGGGCGTCATCCTCTTCCTCATCATCATGGTCCTGAACACCATGGCCAACCTGACCTCGGCCCGGAGAAAGAGGGACAGGGGATGAGATTCGATCCCCGCCTCGAGCAGCGCATCGTCAAGGTCCTTCTCTGGGCCATGACGGTCCTCACCGTCGCCGTCCTCGTTTTCATCGTCTTTTTCATCCTGAGAAAAGGCCTGCCCGCCGTCAGCCTCGATTTCCTGACGAAGAACCCCGTCGACATGGGCAAGGGCGGAGGCATCTTTTCCACGGTCATCGGCACGATCGTGCTGACGGCCCTGGCGATCCTCATCGCGACACCCCTCGGCGTGGGCACGGCCATCTACCTGACCGAGTACACCTGGGAGAACGCCGTGACCCGCGTCATCCGCTTCGGGGCGGAATGCCTGGCCGGCATCCCCTCCATCATTTTCGGGCTCTTCGGATTCATCCTCTTCGTGACCAAGCTCGGGTTCGGCTGGTCCATCCTCAGCGGCGGCCTGACCCTGGCCTTCATGATCCTGCCGACCATCATCCGGACAAGCGAGGAGGCCATCCGGAGCGTCCCGCCGGCCTACCGGACGGTCAGCTTTTCCCTCGGCGGCACGAAGTGGCAGACGGTGACCCGGGTTGTGCTGCCGTCCGCCGTCCCCGGCATCATGACCGGGATCATCCTCAGCGTGGGCCGGAGCATCGGCGAAACGGCGGCCGTCATTTTCACCGCCGGCAGCGCCCTGCGGCTCCCGACCTCCCTTTTTTCCTCGTCCCGGACGATGTCCGTCCATTTCTATATTCTGGCCAGGGAGGGGATCTCCCTATCCCGCGCCTACGGGACGGCCGCCGTGCTGATCATTGCCATTCTGGCTGTCAACATCGCCACTTATTACCTGATGAACAAGTTCATCAGAAAGTATTCGTGAGGCGGAGAGAGAAGAATGCCCACCGACGCCGTCGCCATCCGGGTCAGCCGGTTCAGCCACTTTATCGGCGCCGAGCAGACGCTCCGGAACCTGGACCTGGACGTCTTCCGGAACGAGATCCTGGGCATCATCGGTCCCGCCCGGAGCGGCAAGTCGACCTTCCTTTGCGCCCTGAACCGGCTCAACGACCTCGTCCGCGGTTCGCGCGTCGAAGGGAGGATCGAGATCGACGGCCGGAACATCTACGACCCCGACGTGGACGTCATCGAGCTGCGACGGAAGCTCGGCACGGTCTTCGCGACTCCTATCCCCCTGCCGCGGTCGGCCTTCGAGAACGTCGCCTTCGGGCCGCGCATGGCCGGGGTCCGCGACCGGGTCAGGCTCGACGGGATCGTCCGCGACAGCCTGGAGAAGGGGGGGCTGTACGATGAGGTCAAGGACCGCCTCGATACGAGCGCCCTCAAGCTCTCGGGCGGCCAGCAGCAGCGGCTCTGCCTGGCCCGGATCCTGGCCCTCAAGCCCGAGTTCATCCTGCTCGACGAACCGACGTCAGGCCTGGACCCGATCTCGACAATGAAGATCGAGGATTCCCTCCGCAAGCTCAAGAGGGACTACACGATCATCCTCGTGACCAACAACACCAAGCAGGCCGCCCGGGTCGCCGACCGGACGGCCTTTTTCCTCAACGGGGAACTCATCGAGATCGGGCCCACGGCCGGCATCTTCACGGCGCCATCGGACCGCCGGACCGACGATTATCTCCGGGGGCGGTTCGGATAGACCATGAGCATCATCGAAGTCCGCGGCCTCTCCCTTTTCTATGGGAATTTCCAGGCCTTGAAGGGCGTCGGCCTTGACATCCGGCAAAACAAGATCACCGCCCTCATCGGCCCTTCAGGGTGCGGCAAGTCGACCTTTCTCCGCTGCCTCAACCGGATGAACGACCTCATCGACGGCGTCCGGATCGCGGGTAAGGTCCTCATCGACGGGCGGGATATCTATGAGGCGGGAACGGACCTCCTCGAGCTCCGCCAGAAGGTCGGCATGGTCTTCCAGCGCCCCAACCCGTTCCCGTTGAGCATCCTCGACAATGTCGTCTACGGCCTCCGCGTCCACGGCGTCAGGGACCGGAGCAGGCTGGAGGAGAAGCTCGTCCGGAGCCTCGAATCGGTCCACCTCTGGGACGAGCTCAAGGACCGGCTCGAAGCGAACGCCCTCGGTCTCTCGGGGGAGCAGCAGCAGCGCCTCTGCATCGCCCGCCTGGTGGCCGTCGAGCCGGAGATCGTCCTCATGGACGAGCCGTGCTCGGCGCTTGACCCGTCGGCCACAGCCAGGATCGAGGACCTGATGTCCGAGCTCAAGAAGCGGTACACGATCGTCATTGTCACCCACAACATGCAGCAGGCGGCCCGCGTCTCGGACGAAACGGGCTACTTCCTCCTCGGGGAGCTCGTCGAATTCGGCCCGACCGGCCGGATCTTCACCAACCCGCAGGATCCCAGGACCGAGGATTACATCACCGGTCGCTTCGGATGAGCCCGAGGCCGTCCGGAGCGCGGGGCGGGCGTGTGCCGGCCCTGGCCCAAAAAGAGTATAATGGGTCCAAGCCCGTCGTCTTATCGGATGAGACAGGGACCCCGGAGAGGATCCCCCGTTCCTGTCGAGGAGGATCGATGAGAAAAAAAGGCTCTCAGGCTCTGGCCGTCTTGACCTTCGCCGCGCTCGCGGCATCCTGCATCACGATCGTGGACCCCGAGCAGGCCCGGCCCTGGCAGCAGGCCGCCGAGGTCCGGAGGACGATGGATTTCCAGGCCGGCGGGACGGTGACCGTGGAACACACGCTCGGCGACGTGGAGATCACGGGCTGGGACAACAACTCCGTGGAGGTGGTCGCCACGGGAAGGCCGGAGGAACCTGGATACGGCCGCAGGGTCCATGTCGAAACCACGGAGGATTTCGAGCCCTCCGTCGACGTCAGGGAGGCCGGCGGAGCGCTCAGGATCAGGACGCGCTCCCTCGGAGGGCCGTGGGCGGCGAGCGGCCTGGATTATTCCATCAAGGTCCCGCGGTCGGTCAACTTGAAGGGGATCACTCTCGACAAGGGTGACGTGACGGTTTCAGACATCTACGGCCGGGTCGAGGCCGCGATCTCCGAGGGCCATCTGACCGTCAAGAATTTCTCCGGCTCCCTCAAGGCCTCCATCGAAACGGGGCAGGCGGACGTCGAGCTCCTGGATGTCCGCCAGGGTGACGACGTCGAGATCACCGTGCAGAGAGGAGACATCTCCATCCGCCTGGAAGCCGAGACGAGCGCCCGGGTCGAAGCCCAAGCCCCCGGGGGCGAGATCACCAGCGATTACGACCTGGGACTGAAGCTGCCGGCCCGGGCCCTCACCACTCAGCTGGGCTCGGGCGGCGCCACGATCAAGCTCACGGCCCTCCGAGGGAATATCAAGTTCCTGAAGGCCGACTGAGCCGGGCGGATCACCGCGTCCCGTATTCTCCCCCTGCTCATTTCCAGCGGAACGGTTCTTTTTTCCGGAAATCAGGGACGAGGTGTTCGCCCGGCCCAAAAGGCCCGGGCTGCATGAAGAGGTGCTCGAAGCCGAGACTGACCGCCAGGTCCGCGACCGGCCTGTACTCTTCGGCCGTCAGGGGCCGTTGGATCTCGCCGGGGGCTTTGAAGCACGGATGATATTGGCTCATCAGGCTCAGGCCGATAAAAGGGGACAGGTTTTCCCGGATCCATCCGAGGACCGCCATCGAATCCGCGGCGCAACCGGGAAGGACAAGATGGCGGACGATCAACCCCCGGCGGGCGGCTTCCCCGGTCCCGAGGGTGAGGACGGGTTGCTGGACCGACATCTCCCGGACGGCTTCCCCGGCCCGGTCAAAATAGTCGGCCGCGCCGGAGTATTTTTTTGATATTCCGGGCGATCGGTATTTCAGGTCAGGGAGGTAGATGTCGACGATCCCTTCCAAGGCCCGGACGACCTCCAGGCTGTCGTAGCCGTTGGAGTTCCAAACGAGCGGGATCCCGAGCCCTTCACCACAGGCGATCTTGAGGGCCCTCAGAACGGGCAGGACGACGTGCGTCGGGGAAACCAGGTTGATGTTCAGGGCCCCCTGCGCCTGGAGGCCGATCATCATCCCTGCGAGCTCCACGTCGGTGGCCGCCTGGCCTTCGAGGAGCCAGCTGAGCTGGTAGTTCTGGCAGAAGAGGCATTTCAGGTTGCAGCCCGTGAAGAAGATCGTCCCCGACCCGGCCCGGCCGCCGGTTCCCGATGGGTCCCGGCCTGAAGCTCCGGCCTTGCCGCTGAGGGCCGGCTCCTCGCCGAAATGAAGCAGGGCATGGGAAACGGAAGCCCGGTTCCCGATCTGACAGACGCCCTTCTCGTCCCGGGTCCGGTCCACGCGGCAGCTCCTCGGACAGAGCGTGCAGCATTCCTCGAGCGGCGCGAGCTTATCCAACGCCTTCTCGATCAGCCGGATCTTGTTTGCTGCCTTGGTCATCGCATCTCACGAGTCCAAAGGACTATTGTACCAAAAAAATCGCGAGGGAGGCGCAGCGCATAAAGAGGGGCGAGGGGAATGGCCGGAACGTGATAAAGCGGTTTAGCCCGGGAATCCCGTGCTTCGAGGGCGGTTGCAGGGGCAACCGCTAAAAGGTGTTTGAGCTTGGCGTAGCGCACGCCAAGCGAGTTGTTATGGCACCGAGGAGGGCGGGATTCACGCGGCGCAAAAAAACCGCGATCTGGAGTGGAGGCCGGCACCGAGGCCATTCCCCGGGCTTTCAGGCAGTCCTTATTTTCATATGACCCGTCTGGCCGATACGGTTGATTCGACGGGCGGCCGTGTGTATATTAGAAGCTCTTTGCGGGGAGCGCGCGTCCGCGGGTCCCCCTGAACCTGACGGCCGGAGCTGACTTTGATCGCCAAGATTATTGACATTGCCCTGCACCTGGACCGGTACCTGAGCGCCATCATCCAGCACTACGGCCTTTGGACCTACGGCATCCTCTTCGTTGTCATCTTCATCGAGACGGGCTTGGTCGTCATGCCTTTTCTTCCCGGCGACTCTCTCCTTTTCGCGGCCGGGACGTTCGCGGCCCTCAAGGCCCTGAACATCGGCTGGCTGATGGCGCTCCTGGCCGCGGCCGCGATCATCGGGGACACGGTCAACTACTGGGTCGGGCATGCCCTCGGACCCAGGATCTTCCGCAAGGAAGGATCGCGCGTCTTCAGGAAGGAATACCTCGACCGGACCCACGCCTTCTTCGAAAAATACGGCGGCAAGACGATCATCATCGCCCGGTTCGTCCCGATCGTCCGCTCTTTCGCCCCCCTGGTCGCGGGCATCGGCCGGATGTCCTACGGTAGGTTCATCGCGTTCAACGTCGTCGGAGGCGTCGGCTGGGTCGTGCTCCTGACCGGCGCGGGCTATTTCTTCGGCAGGATCCCCGTCGTCAGGGAGAATTTCTCCCTCGTCATTCTGGCCATCCTCATCATCTCGACCATTCCCGCCGCGACCGAGGCGCTCCGTCACCGGAAGAAAAAGCCTGCCGACCCGCCCGAGCCGGAACCCAAAGCCAAGATGGACTAGACAGCTGTGGACTAGGCAGCGCTGAGGTCGTCCTCATCCCCCGGCCCCCGGGAACGGCAGGGAGCGAACTCTGAGGGGCGACCAGCAGAAGTGCTGCGGAGCGACTCGGAGCTGCACTTCTGGTAAATATCTGAAACGGATCTTGAATAATAACGGTGACACACAACTGAATACACTTAATTCGGCCCGTGTCTATTTCGGTAATGAGTTGTATGTCACCGTAATAGGGCCTTCGCCAGGCGGCGGAGCTTCGGCGAGGCCAGGGAATGGTGGGCGGTCATGTCGGTGTGCAGGGGGGTCAGCGAGACATAGCCTTCGTGGGCGGCGATGACGTCCATGCCCTTGTCGCCGACCCTCTTGGGAGTCCCGGTCCCGATCCAGAAGTAGGACGAGTCGCGCGGGTCCTTTTTTTCGATGATCTCGGGGTCATAGAATTTCCACCCGAGACGGGTGATCTTGACGCCCTTGACCGGAGGGGGCGGGATATTGACGTTCAGGGTGACGCCCGCGGGAAGACCCGCCGCCAGAATCGTTTCGGCGATGCGGCGGACGACGCCCGCGGCAAAGGGGACCGCAAAGCGGCCGCGCGCGTCCGGGAGCATGGAAACGGCCACGGACGGGACGCCGAGGAAGGTCCCCTGCAGCGCTCCGGCGACCGTCCCCGAGTAGTTGACATCCTGCTGGCCGAGGTTCGGCCCGGGATTGATCCCCGAAACGAGCAGGTCAGGCCGGCGGGGGAGGAGCCTCTGGAGGGCGAAGTAGATGCAATCCCCCGGCGTTCCCTCGACGGCCCAGATCCGGGGCTTGATGTGGTGGATGCGGAGGGGCTGACGGAGAGTGATGGACAGGGACGAAGCGCTTTTTTCACGGTCAGGCGCGACGATATAGGTCTCCCCGATCGTGCGGAGCCGGCGATAAAGGACCTGGATGGTCTCGCGGAAGAAGCCGTCGTCGTTGGTCAGAAGGATGAGGGGCTCTTCGCCCGGGCCGCGTTTCGGCGCTGCGCTCGTCACGGGGCTACTTCTTGATCATGACGAGGAGCATCTTGAACCGGGAAACGGCCTTGAGGGCGTGGGGGATCCCGGCGGGCATGATGATCATCGCGCCCTCCTTGAGAGCGTGGGGCTTGCCGGCGATCGTGATGGCGGCGGCCCCGTCAAGCCCGATGACCAGGGCGTCGAAGGGGGCCGTGTGCTCGCTGAGCTGCTGGCCCTTGTCGAAGGCGAACGCCGTCACCGTCCCCGTCTTCTCCCGGACGATCTCGCGGCTGACGACCGCGCCGTCCTGATACTGGACCAGAGCCGGGAGATCGATGGCCCTCGCCTTCAAGTCTTCCGCGTCCTTTTCTTTGCGTTTGGAGGCCATGGCGCTTTTTCCTTTTTGCCGTCAGGCTTTCCCTGAGAGACAGCAGACGCCGATCTTCATGAAAACGACCCTCGAAGGATAAAGAATGGTCGGGACGGGCGGATTCGAACCGCCGACCCCATGCACCCCAAGCATGTGCGCTACCAGGCTGCGCCACGTCCCGAGCCGGAGCCTCTTATTATAACAGAAAAAGCGGATTTTTTAGCCCTTTTTGGGCCTTTTTTCGAGGGAGGTCGCGATCTCCTGGAGCTCGCCCCGGACGTTGTAGAGGGCCTTCCGGAGCTTCTCCGGATGGATCGGGATCGAAGGGAGAAGGCCGAATTCCTCCTCGATCCGGCGCCTGACGCCGGACATCGTCAGGGTCTTTTCGGACATCAGCTCCTTGATCCGGAGGATGATATCGAGATCCTTCTGCCGGAAGAACTTCTGGCCGCCGCCCGTCCGGCCCGCGTTGAGGAAGGGGAACTCCGCTTCCCAGGACTCCAGGGTCTCCGGGTCGAGCTTGGCCAGCCGCGCGGCTTCCTCGAACCGGTAGACAAGCTTCCCTTTGGGCTTGTCCTCCTTGAAAAGCTTGGGTTCGGCGCTTTCGTTTCTCACGGGCTTCCCGGAAGGCCAACATTAGCATTTTCCCGCCCGGCGGTCAAGGCGGAGAGGGCGGGGATTATGATATAATCCGGGCCTGGTCGCTTGCCATGGCTGATAAACCGATCGTCCGGGACAAGGAAACGCACACGCCGCTGGCCGAGAAGATGCGGCCGCAGACCTTCAACCGGGTCTATGGCCAAGACCACCTCCTGGGCAAGGGCAAGATCCTGGCCGAGCTCATCGAAAACAACCGGCTGGTCTCCATCATCTTCTGGGGCCCGCCCGGATCCGGGAAAACCACCCTGGGCATCATGCTCGCCAGGCATTTCGACCTGCCTTTCGAGTTTTTCAGTGCCGTCCTGTCGGGGATCAAGGAAGTCAAGGAATTCATGGCCCGGGCCGAGCAGCAGCGGAAGCTCTACGGCAAGCCGATGATCCTGTTCATCGACGAGATCCACCGCTTCAACAAGGCCCAACAGGCGGCCTTCCTGCCTTACGTCGAGAAGGGGGACATCGTCCTGTTCGGATCCACGACCGAGAACCCCTCGTTCGAGGTCATCGCCCCGCTCCTGTCGCGGACGAGGGTCCTCGTCCTCAAAGAGCTTGACCGTGAAGCCCTGGCCCGGATCATCAGGGACGCCCTGGGAGATGAAGAGCGCGGCCTGGGCCGTCTCAGGCTCGAGATCGAGGCCGGCGGCCTGGACCTCCTCATCGACTTCGCGAACGGCGACGCCCGACGAGCCCTGAACACGCTGGAGATCGCCTCCAGCCTGACGAAGGGGCGGACGATCACGCTCGAGGCCGTCCAGGAGGCCCTCCAGAAACGGACTCTCCTCTATGACAAGAACGGGGAAGAGCACTATAACCTGATCTCCGCCCTCCACAAGAGCCTCCGGAACAGCGACGTCGACGCCTCGCTCTACTGGCTGGCCCGGATGATTGCCGCGGGCGAGGATCCCCTGTACGTGGCCCGGCGGCTCGTCCGTTTCGCCTCCGAGGATGTCGGGCTGGCCGACCCGCAGGCCCTTTCCGTCACCCTCCACGCCAAGGAGGCCTATGACTTCCTCGGGTCGCCGGAGGGCGAGCTGGCCCTGGCCGAGGCCGTCGTCTACCTGGCATCCGCGCCCAAGAGCAACCATGTTTACTCCGCTTTCGGCGCCGCGGTGAAAGATGTCGAGCGAAGCCCGCACGAGCCCGTCCCCCTCAATATCCGGAACGCGGTGACGCCCCTCATGAAGGAGCTCGGTTACGGGCAGGACTATAAGTACGCCCACGATTTCGCCGGCTCGACGACCGACATGGAGACGTTTCCCGAACGGCTGAAAGGCCGGAAATATTATGAGCCCGGGCCTTATGGCTTCGAAAAAGAGGTCCGGAAGCGGATCGAGTGGTGGGAGGCCCTGAAGGCCAAGATCAGAGCGGGGAAGCCGTCCTAGGCGTCAGCTCCCCGCCGCCGGCGGCCCGTCCTTCTCTTCCCTTTCCTTGAGGAGGTAATAGACTTCCCAGCTGATGTCGTCCGCGAGGCAGCCGATGCACGACTTGGGGGTCGTGGCGATCTCGTCGTCCGCGATCTTGTCCTTGATGATCCTCTTGACGATCCTCCGGATCTTATAGAGGAGGATGTAGTTGACCATGCCGGTTTCCTGGAACCGGATGATAGCAGTTTAGGCCCCTTTTTGCAAAATCCGCCCCCCCTCGGCCCTTCCCGACCCCGCTTTCCCGTTTGCGGGTCGGGTGAATCATGCTATAGTTAGCTCGTCAACGAGATGAGAAAAACAAGCGCCGCGCTGTTGACCCTGGCCATCGGCCTTACGCTCCTCGCGCCCTCAGCCTGTCGGCCCGCCCGGTTGAACATGGCCCCGCGCCCTGAAACGCTCGGTTTTCCCCTGATCGAGGAAAAGGCGCTGCCGTTCGAGGGGACGGCCCATGGGCCCGTCAGGGTCCGCTATGGGACGGCCTACTTCACGACGGAAGAGGGCTTCCTCTACAGCGTCGACGTCCTGTCCGAGCGGATCCTCTGGAGGTTCAAGGCCGAGAAGCCCTTGCCCTTTGGCCCTGAGCTCTGCGACGAGTCGATAACGGTCCGCGATGACGGGAACACCATCTACGTGCTGGATACGGACGGCCGCCTGATCTTCAAAACGACGCCGGCGGACCGCGTGACGACACCCGTCCGCGAAATCCACAACCGGGTCTATTTCGGGTGCGGGAACGGCCGCATCGCCGCCCTGGACGTTCAAAAGAACGGACAGCCCTCATGGGAGTACAACGCGGGGGCGACCGTTCGCTCCGGCCCCATCTTTGTTGGGGGCCTTGTCTTGTTCGGCACGGACAACGGCCGCGTCCATGCCCTGGACGATAACGGGAAGCCCGTCTGGACCTTTGCCGCCAGAGGCCCGGTCCGCGTCGATCCGGCAGCGTCGGACGGCCGGATATATTTCGCGACAGAGGAGCGCTATTTCTACTGCCTGGAAGCGGCGACCGGGAAGAAAAAATGGGTTTTCCGGCTGGCCGGCACGCTCGTTAGCCCGCCGAAGCCGACCGGGAGGCTGGTCGTCTTCGCGGCCTCGGACAGCGTTGCGTACTGCCTCAGGGCGCGGAACGGCGAGATCGCCTGGTGGCAATCCATCCCTTCGAGGGTCGTCCACGGGCTCTCCGTGGCCGACGGCATCGTCCTCGTTTCCTCGTCTTCCCCGGACGTCATCGGGTTCAATCTCAAGGCCGGCTTCCGGACCGGGAGCTACCGGGCAGCTGGCGACTTGCGGGCCGGGGCCGAGTGGGCCACCCCTTATCTCGTCCTCATCGAGCCCGACCCGATGTCGGCGGGGGAGAAGATCGTTTTCCTCAAACGGGACAGGCGCCCCGTCGGGACCTTGGGCAAGCCGAGCGCCGTCCGGCGTTGAAAACGGCCCGGAAAAGTCTTAGAATCGGCCTTCGAGAAAGGAGCGGTCCCATGAATCGCGAAGAGGCCCTGGAACTTCTGAAGCAGCATCTCAAGAACAAGAACCTGGTCAAGCACTGCCTCGCCGTGGAGGCCTGCATGAGGGCGATGGCCGTCCGGCTGGGGCACGACCCTGAGCCCTGGGGCCTGGCGGGCATCCTCCATGACCTCGACTACGAGGTCACCGAAAAGAGCCCTGAGCTCCACACCACGGAAACCGTCAAGATCCTCCGGGACAAGGGCATCGACGAGGCCATTATCCAGGCCGTCCAGGCCCATGCCGGCAAAGTGCCCTGCCAGACGCCGATGGACTGGGCCATATTTTCCATCGATCCTCTGACCGGGCTGATCATCGCCGCGACCCTGATGCATCCCGATAAGAAGCTCAAGTCCATCGACCTCGAGTTCGTCAAGCGGCGCTACAAGGAGAAAAGCTTCGCCCGCGGGGCCCGCCGCGAGGAGATCGAGCAGTGCGTCAACCTCGGCCTCGGCCTGGACGAGTTCATCTCCATCGCCGTCGCCGCCATGCAGGGGATCGACGCGGACCTCGGCCTCGCCTGAGCCGCCGATATTCCCGCGCTCGGCGACGTCCGGATCTCGTCGAGGTCCCGGCTCACATGTCCGTTTCTGCGCCGCCCCGGCTCTCGCTAATCCAATAGGGTCGCCCGGAATCCGACTTCGAGATAACGTCCCCGCCACGGGAAACCGGGCTCGGTGTAGAAATAGCGGTTGAAAACATTGCCCAGTTTGACATAGACCTCGTAGGGAGACCGGATGTGATAGGAAACGACGGCGTCCAGGTTGAAATACGAGGGGATGGTCAGATCGGAGGATGTGCTCGTATTGTACCACCACGAAACTGAGCCGAAGAGGCCGTCGAATCCGACCCTCAATCTATCGACCGGGATGAAGGACGCGTTGAAATTCAGGTTGTTTTTCGGTTGAGCGTCCAGCGGGCGGTTGTCGCTGTCATCCTGGGGAATGAGGAACGTGTAGTTGACGGTCGCGGTGAACCAGGACAGGGATTTCTGGGCCTGGAGCTCGAAGCCGGTGATATGGGCCCGGCCGACGTTGAGGAAGCGATGGGTGCCGTCCGGAAGGACGACCGTATTGATGAAGTCCCGGAACCGGTTGAAGAAGACCGTCCCCGTGAGAAAAATCCCCCGGCTGTACGTCCCGCTGAACTCGAGGCTCGTCCCGGATTCAGGGAGCAGGTCGGGGTTTCCCGTCGAGGGGGAATAGAGGGCCCGCATCGAGGGGAAGATGGATTTGCGGGCGAAGGAAACGTGAAAATCCAGGTCTTCGTTGGGCGTGAATTTCAGCCCGATGAGCGGGTTGACGGAGGTATTGTTATCTCCGCTCACGAACTTGTGGATGACGTCCAGGCTGAGGCCGCCGATGAGCGTCCATAGATCAAAGATCTTCAGATTGTCCTCGAGACCTATCGATACCGTGCCCTGGCTGTATTCGTTCCAGGGCTGGCCCGTATTGTTTTGGATCCGTGCGACGTCGCGCTGAAAGAGGAAACTCGCCTTGAGCGTGTTCCTATCGCTTGTCGGCACTTCGGCCAAAGCGAAGCCGCCGTAGACGGAATTATTATAAGTGCTCTCGGACGTGAGGGTGGTCATCCCCGGGTCCGAATACGAGTCCAGCGTGTTGAAGTAATTTACCCAGTAGGTCCGGAAGCGGAGGACGGAATCTCCTCCGAGAGAAGTGAATCCGCCGGCATTCAGCGTGTACCGGTCCCACTTTGGAAAAGTCCAGTACCGGGGCATCTGGGTGAAGAGGGCCGCCGGCATGCCGTAATCGGATTGGTAAAGCCCGCCGTTGATCATGATCTCCGTCGAGTCCGAGGGCGTGTAATAGAGCTTGCCGTTGAGGTTCAGGCGGCTGTAGTTGCTGTTGGCCCGCAGAGTCTGGCCTCCCGCGGCGGCATCGGGGATGTAGAAGCCGTTGGAATCCTGGTACAGGGCGCTGGCCGCTAAGGAGAATTTATTCCACCGGGCCGAGCCGTCGAGGCCCACTTCTTTCGTGCTCTTGTCGCCGTAGCTTCCCGCGAGCGAAAGGTAGGGCTTTTCGCCGGGCCGGAGCGTGATGACGTTGACGATGCCGCCGAGCGTATTGGGGCCGTAGAGAACCGACGACGGTCCCTTTGTCACCTGGACCGTATCGATGCCGCCCGCCGATATGGTCTTGAGATCGAAAGTGCCGAAGTAGGGCTCATAGACCGGGACGCCGTCGACGAGGAGTTTGATCCGGCTGGCGTCAAGCCCCCGGAGTTTCAGGGTGAACGTGTCCTTGTTCCCGAACGTTACGAAGGCCCCGGGGACGTACTTGAGAACGTCCGAGAGGTCGAGCGGTTTGATTTCATCGATCTGGGTGGCCACGATGGTGGAAACAGTCGCCAGCGGGATGTCCTTGGGGAGCTTCCCGACGACGATGATCTCTTCGGTGATCTTGACGGGCTTTTCCTGTTCCTTCTCCTTCTTCCGTTTCTCGGCCGCCTGGTCCTGGCCAAAGCCCAGAAGAGGGCCCAGGCAGAAAGCAACAATGAGGAGGATGACCGCAAGGCCCTTTTGGGGGGATGATACAGATGGCATGATGACCTTCTCCTTTTCAAGAATGGAAGGAAAAACCGTTTCCCGTTTTTCCCTATCGGTCGGCGGGCCTGGCCGCGGGGGCTTTAGCGCCGCCGACTCGGAGACGGCGTGAATCTTAACAAAAAAAACGGCGCCGGGTCAACTTTTTTTTGGGTCAAAGTCAACCCGGCCTCATCTTTCCATGGGGCGAGCCTGGCCATCACTTTCCCGGCCGGCCCGGGCCCGGGATCACTTCGCCGGCCGCACCTGGAGCTTGCTGTGGCGGACGCCGTAGAGGAAGTAGATTAAGAGCCCGGCCAGGAGCCAGACGCCGAACCGGATCCAGGTGATCGTGGGCAGGCTGTACATTAGGTAGAAACAGAAGGCGACCGTGACCAGGGGGGTGAAGGGGACTCCCGGCGTCTTGAACTTCCGCTCGACCTCGGGCCTCGTTTTCCTCAGGACGATGACGCCCACCGAAACGAGGACAAAGGCGAAGAGAGTCCCGATGTTGCAGAGGTCGATGATCATCGGGAGCGGGAAGAGTCCGGCGATCAGCGCGGTCGCGACGCCCGTGATCCAGGTGCAGATGTGCGGGGTCTTATGCACCGGATGAACCCTGGAGAACCCGGCGGGGAGGAGCCCGTCGCGGGCCATGACCATGAAGATCCGGATCTGGCCGTAGAGGGTGACGAGCAGGGTCGAGACCATCCCGATGATGGCCCCCGTGGCGACAATCGCCCCGCCCCACTGGATCCCGATCCGGGCCAGGGCCGCCGGCAGCGCGTTGCCCACGTCGATCAGCTTGTAGGGGACGATCCCGGTCAGGACGAACGCCACCGATACGTAGAGTACGATGACGACGCCCAGGCAGAGCATGAGGCCCAGGGGGACGTCCTTTCTGGGGTTCTTGGTCTCCTCGGCCGCCGTCGAGACGGCGTCGAAGCCGATATAGGCGAAAAAGATGATCGCCGCCCCGGCCATGATGCCCTTCCAGCCGAACGGCATCATGGGTTGGAGGTTGGAGAGGCTCACGTGACGGACGCCCAGGAAGACGAAGAGCAGGATGACGACGATCTTGACGAGGACGATGATATTATTGATCTTGGCGCTCTCCTTGATCCCGATGTAAAGGATCCAGGTGATGAGCAGGGTGATGACGATGGCCGGAACGTCCACGACGCCGCCCGAGAGGACGATCCTGCCGGCGGCATTTGTGGTGATCGGAGGAGTCAGGAAGGCCTTGGGGAGCTTGACCCCGGCGCTCTGGATGAGCCCGATGAAGGTCGTCGACCAGCCCGAGGCCACGGCGCTCGCGGCGACCAGGTATTCGAGCATCAGGTCCCAGCCGATGATCCAGGCGATGACCTCGCCGAAGGCGACGTAGGAGTAGGAATACGTGCTGCCCGCGACCGGGAACATGCAGGCGAGCTCCGAATAAGTCAGGGCGCAGAACCCGCAGGTGACGGCGGCGATGATGAACGACAGCAGGACGCCCGGGCCCGCCAGCTGGGCCCCCTGGCCCGTGGCGACGAAGATGCCCGTCCCGACGACGGACCCGATGCCCAGGGCGGCCAGGTCGATCGCAGTCAGGTTCTTTTTGAGCTGCGAGTGCTCCGAGGCGTCGTCGATCTGCGCCGGGGTTTTGGTGATCCAGATATTCATGATGAACCTCTTTGCGGACGCGATGGTCTTGGGGCCATGAAACGGGGATTATATCGAAACGTGGGAATATTTCAAACCGTTTTTGACTTGCCTCCGGCCGTATGTTATAAATTTCGCGGATACGCGATCGGAAACAGGGTGCGGACAGGATGAGGATCGTCGCCGCCGTTGGCCTCTCCGAGACGGGGAAAACCCTTCTTCTCACCGGGCTCATCAGCGAGTTCAAGCGGAGGGGCCTGCGGACATTCGCCGTCAAGCATTGCGCTCACGGCTTCATGCTGGACACCGAGGGCAAGGACACCTGGAAATATGCCCAGGCGGGCGCGGACGGGGTGGCCATGATCTCTCCCGAAGAACGGGCCATCTTCGAGCGGACCGGAGAAACGGACCTCAGATCGATGGCCGAACGGACGTTCGCCGGCGCGGACGTCGTGCTGGTCGAAGGGGGGAAACAAGCGCGAGGGCTCAGGAAGATCGAGGTCCTCCGCTCCGGTCTCTCCGAGATCGTCCAGACGCCTCCGGAGGAGCTCCTGGCCGTCGTCTCGGATCACGGCGCGCCGCCGGGGACGACCGTCCCGGTTTTTGCCTTGTCGCAGACCGTCGAGATCTGTGACCTGATCCTGTCCCAGGAGGAGGAACCGATGTCGGATATCAAATTGGAGGTTGACGGCAAGGAGATCCTCCTGAACCCCTTTGTCCGGACCTTCATCGAAAAGACGGTCCTGGGCATGGTCACGTCCTTGAGCGGGGTCGATCCGGACCCGAAAAAGATCGTCCTGGCCGTCGACCGGGATGCGCCCGCCCGGAAGAATTCCTGAGGTTGGGGGCCGGAGGAGGCTGCAGTGACGATATCGGCTCTCAAGTTCGCCAAGGATTTTTTTTCGCGGCGGGACCCCGCCGTCTTGGATATCCTCAGCCGGAGCTCGGTCGGGATCGCCGGGGCCGGCGGGCTGGGGTCCAACGTGGCCATCTCGCTGGCCAGGGCCGGGGTCGGCCGCCTCGTGATCGCCGATTTCGACACGATCGAACCCTCCAACCTCAATCGCCAGCAGTATTTTGTTGACCAGGTCGGCCGGGTCAAGGTCGCGGCGCTCCGAGAGAACCTGCTCCGGGTGAACCCGTTCTCCGTTTACGAGGTTCACAACGTCCGGGTCACGCGGAGAAACGCGGCCGAGATCTTCCGCTCGGTCGACGTCCTGGTCGAGGCCTTCGACAAGGCCGGGGCCAAGGAGATGCTGATCGAGGCCTGCCTCGGCCGCTTCCCGGGACGGCCGATCGTGGCGGCCTCGGGCCTGGCCGGGTACGGGAAAAACCGGAAGCTCCGGGCCCGCCGGCTGGGGAACCTCTACGTCTGCGGCGACGAGGAGAGCCAGTGCCCGGCAGGCGTCAGTCCGATGGCGCCCCGGGTGGGCATCGTCGCCAACATGCAGGCCAATTTGGTCGTGGAATTATTGGTCAAAATGGGGGGGCACCATGTTAAAGGTCAATGAGTATTTCGGCGGCCAGGTGAAGTCCATCGCCTTTGAATCGGCCGAGGGGCCGGCGACGGTCGGCGTCATGGCCCCGGGCGAGTACGAATTCGGGACCTCGACGGTCGAGATCATGACGGTCATCACAGGCAAGCTGACGGTCAAGCTGACGGGGAGCGAGGACTGGAAGGACTACGGCCCCGGAGCCAGCTTCACGGTCGAGGCGAAGGAGAAATTCCAGCTCAAGGTCGCCTCCGACACCTCCTACCTCTGCCTCTACAGGTAGGACAAAAAAGGGACGCTCAGAAGGATTCAGTACCGCCAGCCCATGGCCGCCCGGGCGAAGACGTTCATGAGAATGGGGACGGCATAGATGAGCGAAACCGCCAGGATCCGCTTCGATTGTTTCCTGATGCTGAGGACCAGGATAACGGCCGCGTAAAAGTAGAAGTATCCGAAAAGGAAAATCAGCCAGATCCCCTCGAACGAACGGTTCCAGAAGGGATATTCCCAGACCAACTGTCCTCCCAGGTTCAGGATGACCTCGATAAAGACGCAAAAGGCGGCGTACCCGATCGCCCAGAACCAGCGGTTGGGGAGGCCGAGGATCTTCTCTTTAGGGTCCTCCGATAGCGTGTTGTAGTAGATGATCCCGGAGATGGCGAACATGAACATGATCTCGATGTTCCAGCCGACCGTTGTCCGGAGGGCCGTGTCGCCCGGCGTCGTCCAGAGCGCGGACCGCCCGGTGAGAACGAGGACCCAGCCGTTCCAGGTCTCGTTAAAGAAGTCCATCCCAAAAAGGGTCAGGCCGGCGAAAATAGCGTCCCAATTTCCCGAGCGCCGCGCTTCCCTCATCTCTTTCGTGTAGATGTAAAAGACGATCGCCAGAAGCGGGATCACGTGCCACTTGATCATCGTGAAATCCCAGAGACCTGAGAGGGCGCGAACCGAAGCTTCCGTTATGGCCATCCCTCCTGATGTCGAGATTTATGATCCGGTCAAAGGCTCTTCTGCGTCCAATCCCCGTCGATGAGCCGCCACATCTTGCCCGTGGGGTTCTCATCGCGCAGCTCGGCGGGCAGCCTGTCCGGACGAACATGATCGTAGCAGTGGAGAGCGGCGAACCGGAGCATGGAAGCCGGGAACCCGACGGCGGTGAAGCCCGGATGCCCCGTGGCAGGATAGGGACCTCCGTGGTTCATGGCCGGCGAAACGGCGACGCCAGTGGGCATCCTGTCGTTCAGGAGCCGCCCGACATTCCGCCGGAGATGCGGCTCGACCGCGCCATAGGCCTGGTCATCGGCCCCGCCGCTGTGGCTGTAAATCGCCCCGGTGAGCTGGCCCTCCAGGGAAGAAGCGATCTCCTTCATCTCGCCGATGTCCCGCGCCAGGACGATCAAGGACAGGGTTCCAAAGGATTCGACCTGGAAATACCCCGGGTTCCGGAGAAACCCGGCGCCTGAAAGGAGGAAAAGCGTCGGCTGGAACTTGAATCCCGGGCCGCCGGCTTCCCGTCCTCCGGTGACGAGCTGGGCTCCCGACCGGGCGAGCCGGGCCGAAGCGTCCTTGAGCCCTTCGAGGACCTGTGGCCCAAGGAGAATCCCAGGCTCCGAGCTTTCATACAAGTCCTTTACCTGTCCGATCAAGGCTCGGCTCCCGGGACTATCGACGAGAACCACGAGCCCGGGCTTCGTGCACATCTGGCCCGAGGCCAGAAGGCAGGAATTGAAGAGCTCCCCGGCGATATCCGCCGCCCTTTCCTCGATGGCCCCGGGAAGAATGAAGACCGGATTGGCGCTCGACATCTCGAGATAGATGGGTTTTCCCGCCCGGTCGGCGGCCTCCTTGAGCTTCATCCCGGCCGGGCGGCTGCCGGTGAACGCCGTCGCCCCGACTGAGGGATGGGACACGAGCCGCAGACCGTCCTCGGCGGCGAAATGATAGAGAAGCTGGACGGCCGCTCCGGGCAATCCCGAAGCCCTAAGGGATTCGAGGGCCGCCCCGGCGAGGATCCGGGTCGTCCCGGGATGCCCTGGGTTCGCTTTGGCGATGACGGGGTTTCCGGCGGCCAGCGCGGCCGCGAAATCTCCGCCGGCGACGGCGTTATAGGCGAAAGGAAAATTGTTCGGGCTGAAGATGACGACCGGGCCGCCGAGCCGGCCGTATTTCGAGCGGATGTTGAGCTTCGTGTCGATCGTGGCCCGGCACCAGGAACGGTCCCGGCAGGCCCGGGCGGCCTGACGGAGCTGATCGACCATGCGCGGGAACTCGACCGACCTGAGACGCGGTTCGACCGGGAGGGCCGTTTCGAGATGGGCCATCGCGACGAGGTCCTCGCGGCGTCCATCGGCCTTTTCGGCGAAGGCCTCGAGAAAAGCGGCGGTCCGTTCCGGGCCGGCCAGGGCGAGCTCGCCGGCGGCGCGGGCCGCGGCCTCAAGGGCTTCCTTGATGTCCGTCGCCGTCGAAATCGGGTATGCGTTGGGAAGATGCTTCCCCGTCCCGGGGTCGATTGAGCTGAACGACCCGGCGGGATGGGAGGCCTGCCGCCATTCTCCGTCGATCAGAATTTCATGAATCATCCGAGGTCGATCCAGCCGGTCTCACCGCCCGACCCGTTATCCCCCCGAGTAGATGGGAGAGATGACGATCCGGTCTCCCTCATGGACCTCTTCGCCCGGGGCGACGGCCCGGCCGTTGCGAGTGACGATCCGGGGCCGAGACTTGTCGATGCCCACCAGAGCCAGGAGCCCGTCGACCGTCGACGGCGGGGCGATCTCCATTTCCTTTTCGCTGAAGCCGAGCTGGTTGACGAACGGCCCGATCAGCTTGACGGTGATCATCATGGCTTCCTCCCCGGACGGCCCTCGATCTATCCCCAGGGCGACCTCAGGTCAAGGACCCGAACTTCTCCGCCGCCGTGGCTTCCGCCGCCAGCCCGAGCCTTTCGAGCGTGGCCCGGGTCGGGATGCCGCGACGATCGTAACCGCGGATATCGTAGTAATGTTGAAGCAGGCCGTCGTATTTATCGTACTCGAGATGCTTGCCGGCGATCGGCCCTTCCGTGTCGACGTTGGCCGGGTCGAACCAGACGGCCGGCGGGTAGTCGAGCTTCCGGTCGGTCTGGCGGTACTCCCTGAGCCAGAAGAGCTTGATCATGGCGTAGACCCGGTCGGACACCGTCCAGAAATCGTCGAGCGTCCAGTTGAGGCCGCTGACGGCGTTGAAGTACTTCGGGTAGTTCTCGAGCCCCCAGCCGAGCTCGATCCAGGGGAAGCGGCAGGAGACGATGTACTCGAAGAGGCCGCCCCGGATCCTCTGGAGGTCGATGACCTTTTGGGCCTTCTCGGGCCCGTAAGACTCGCGGGAGGTCTGCTTGAGCTCAAAGGTGATGACCCAGGATTCCTTGTGATGAGCGCCAATTGGGCTGACCCCGAAGGCCAGGGCCATGCCCGGGATGAACTTGCAGTTATAGGCCGCGACTTCGAGGCCCTTGACCTGCATGGCGTAGGCTTCCGAGCCCTGGCCGATTTTCTTGGCGGCCCGGAGCGAGCCCTCGGCCAGGAGATTGCCGACCTCTCCCTGACGAAGGGCGATGGCGGTCAGGACCTTCTTGAACCCCTCGGCGTCCCCGAACTTGATATCGCCGGCGGTCGCGCCGTGATCGACCGCGTCGGCATAGAAGCTCAGGACGCAGCCGCCCGACATGGTGTCGATGCCGTAGTCGTCGCACATGTAGTTGAGTGCGCCGACCTGGGGCAGGTCGAAGATCTCCAGGTTCGGGCCCAGGAGGCCGACGTTCTCGTAGTCGAGCTCGGACTCGCGGCCCGCGTCGTCGTGGATGGTGATGCCGCAGCGCATGGTGCAGTTCGGGCAGCCGTAGGTGGCGATCCGGGCGTTGTTCAGGCGTTCGCCGTCCACCTTCCAGGCGTCTGGATGGTGGGTTTTCCGGAAGTTCCGGACGGGGAGGGCCGCGACTTCGTTGCACCAGGCGAGGACCCCCGTCGTGCTCTGGATGGACCAGCCGGACTGCTTGTCGATCTCATGGACTTTCTTCAGGTCGTCATGGCCGAGCTTTTTCATGCCGGCCGGGTCCGCCTGGGGAATGGGTTTCGTCCCTTTGGCGACGATGGCTTTGAGCCGCTTGGAGCCCATGACCGCGCCCATGCCGGGCCGGCCGCCCGCCCGCCCCTCCAGGCTGCGGATGACGGCGTACCGGACCAGGTTTTCGCCGCCCTGGCCGATGTTGAGGACGCCGACCCCCTTCCCGTACTTGGCATAGATCCAGTCGTTCGTTTCATACGTCCCTTTTCCCCACACCTCGCCGGCGGGGAGGAACTCGACTTTGCTGTCCTCGATATAGAGCATGGTCGGGTGCTCAGCCCGGCCCTCGACGATCAGGGCGTCATAGCCGCACTTGCGGAGGTGCTCGGTGATGCGGGTGCCCAGATTTCCGTCGCCGTACCCGCCCGTGATAGGGGACTTCGCCGCGACGACCGCTTTCCCGGTGTTGGGGGCGGGGATGCCGGCGATCGGGCCGACGGCCACGATGAGCTTGTTGTCGGGGCCCAGGGGGTCGATCCCGGGCTTGAGCTCGTCGTAAAGGATCTTGGCGGCAAAACCCCGGCCGCCTATCCACTTATGCGCGAAGTCCTCGGAAAAGGTCTCGATCTTGAACGTTTGTGTCGTCAGGTCGACTCTCAGGATCTGCCCGGTCCAGCCGTTCATGATGAACTCCTCAAAGGATGGATGATTCCGCTTCTCATCCTAAACGGACGCCCGGTTCCAGTCAAGGGGGAAGGCATGCCGCCTTCCATTTCTGTGGGCGGGAACGGGCGAAAAAAGCGGGGATTCCGTATAATAGAGTGGACCCGGGACCCAACAGGGAGAAAGGAGCTCAGGTTATGGCCAAGAAACTTTACAGGTCCGTCACCCAGAAGATGCTGGGCGGAGTCTGCGGCGGCCTGGCCGAGTATTTCGACATGGACGTTTCGCTCGTCCGGCTGATCTTCGTCGCGGTCTGCCTGGTGACGGCGGTCCTGCCGATGACCCTCTTCTACATGATCGCCTGGATCGTTGTGCCCATGGAGAGGCCCAAGCCCTAGGGATAGGGCAATCCCCCTCGCGGGATTCCACGGACGTGGATCCCCGCTTCAGGGACCTGCGCTCCAAAGGCTGCGGTGGTTGGATCCCACGGACGTAAGGCGTTGGAGCTTCAGTTTCCCGTTGACTTGCCGGACCTTATCCGGTATAACCAAGTCGGTTTTTTGAGATGGGTATGAAAAGCGCCCTTGACATTCCGTTCAAGCACATCGCGGTCGAGGGCGTTTTCAGGTCGCGCAAGACCCAGCTGGCCAATATCCTGGCCCAGCGGATCGGGGGCAAGGTCGTCTTCGACCACGTCGGGAACCCCTATCTCAAGGATTTCTACAATGAGAAGGAAGGGTCGTCCTTCCTGACCCAGCTCGTCTTCCTGGCCAACCGCTACAACCAGCAGGTCCGCCTCCTCCAGAGGGACCTCTTTGTCGACCGGATCATCTGCGATTATCTCTTCGAGAAGGACAAGATCTACGCCTACCAGACCCTGTCGGACGACGAGCTCCTGGTCTATGAGAAGATCTACGGGATCCTCTCCGAGAGGGTTTCCAAGCCGGACATGGTCATCTACCTCCAGATCTCCCTGTCAACGCTCGCCCGGAGGATCGCCAAGGAGGGCGACGCCCTCGAGAAGAACATCTCGGAGAAGTACCTCGAGGACATCGTCGAGGCCTTCGACTACTTTTTCTTCAACTATCAGGCGGCGCCGCTCCTCGTCATCAAGGCGGACGACCTCGATTTCAGCCGTGAAGACGACATCCAGGACCTGATCGCTCAGATCAGGGACATGAAAAAGAGCTCGCTCTATTACGTCCCCCAGAGCTATGGGGGAAAGGGAGCGAAAAAAGTATAGGCGACGCGGCCCGGACCCCGCGAAGCGCGGGGCTGGGACCAGCCTCACCGGACGGTGAATTTAGACTTTACCTCAACCCCGCCCGGGCGGGGTGGGGAGAAAGGAAGGAACATGCCGGACCAGCCAACAGTCAAGATCACGGTTCCCTCGATCCTGGCCAGAAAAACCACGGGGCCGAAGATCGTCTGCCTGACGGCCTACGATTTTCCCACGGCGAAGATCCTCGACGAAGCGGGGGTCGACCTCATCCTGGTCGGGGATTCCCTGGGGATGGTCGTCCTCGGGTACGAGAACACGGTCCCCGTGACCATGGAGGAGATGATCCACCATACGAAGGCCGTGACGCGGGCCGTAAAACGGGCCCTGGTCGTGGGCGACATGCCCTATTTCTCGTTCCATCTGAGCGCCGACGAGACCATCCGCAACGCCTCCCGCTTCCTCAAGGAGGCCGGAGCTTCCGGGGTCAAGATCGAGGGGGCCTCGAAAAAGCGGCTGAAGTTCGTCAGGGCCATGGTCGAAGCGGAGATCCCCGTCATGGGGCACGTCGGCTTGACCCCGCAGTCGATCCATAGACTGGGTCAGTATAAGGTCAAGGGGACGGCGGCGGAGGAAGCCCAAAAGATCGTCGAAGATGCCGTGAACCTTGAGAATGCCGGCGCCTTTTCCGTCATCCTCGAGTCCATCCCCATGGAAATTGCCAAGATCGTCACCGAGAAGATCGGGATTCCGACGATCGGCATCGGAGCCGGGCCTCATTGTGACGGCCAGGTCCTCGTCTTTCACGATTTCCTCGGTTATTCGACGGGATACTTACCGAAATTCGTCCGGAAATATGCTGACCTTCATGGGACGATCAGCCGCGCGGCCGCCCACTACGCCGCCGACGTCAGGGCCGGCCGGTTCCCCGACGACAGCACCTCCTACCATCTCAACCAGGACGTGGCCGAAGAGCTCAGCCGCCGGCCTGCAAAAAGCGCGAGGACGCCCGGACCGGGCCTGAAGGCTGAGCCCCGGCGGAATCCTGGGAGCGGGAAACGAATATGATCACCGTCACCAGCGTCAAGGACATGAAGGCCTTCAGCCGGGGCTGGAAGGCCGAAGGGAGGACGATCGGTCTCGTTCCGACGATGGGCTATCTTCACGAGGGGCACCTCAGCCTCGTCCGGGAGTCCAAGAAGCGGACCGACGTCACGGTCGTCAGCATCTTCGTCAACCCCGCCCAGTTCGGGCCCAAGGAAGATTTCAAAAAGTACCCCCGGGATCTCGAACGGGACTCGGGCCTCCTCGAAAAAGAAGGCGCGGCGGTCCTCTTCCATCCCTCGGCCGGCGAGATGTATCCCCCGGGCTACAAGACCTACGCCGAGGTTGTCGACCTCGGGGACAGGCTCTGCGGAAAGTCCAGGGCCGGTCATTTCCGGGGGGTGGCGACCGTTGTCCTCAAGCTCTTCAATATCGTCGAGCCCGACGTCGCCTTTTTCGGCTGGAAGGACGCCCAGCAGGTCGTCCTCCTCCGGAAAATGGCGGCGGACCTCAATCTCGGGACCGAGATCGCGGCCTGCCCCCTGGTCCGGGAGCCCGACGGCCTGGCCATGAGCTCGAGAAACTCCTACCTCTCTCCGGACGAGCGGAGGGCCGCCCTCGTTCTCTCCCGGAGCTTAGGAGAAGCGGAGCGGGAGATCCGGGCAGGGGAGCGGGACCCGGGAAAGGTGATCGCCGGGATCCGGTCCGCGATCGGCGCCGAGCCCTTGGCCCGGGTCGATTACGTCGAGATCATGGACATGGAAGAGCTCCAGCCGTTGCGACGCCTCGAAGGCGACGTCCTCATCGCCCTGGCCGTCTTCTTCGGGACCACCCGCCTCATCGACAACACCCGCGTTCGCGTTTGAGGAGGACCCGTCATGATCAGAACTTTTCTCCGTTCGAAGATCCACAGGGCCACCGTGACCCGCGTCGACGTTGACTACGAAGGGAGCCTGTCCTTGGACGAGGACCTGATGAAGGCCGCCGGCCTCTCGCCATATGAGAGGGTCGAAGTTTACAACGTCACCAACGGCGAGCGGTTCTCGACCTACCTCATCCGGGGCGAAAAAGGGTCGAGAGAAGTCGGCGTCTACGGGGCCGCCGGCCGCAGGGCCGGGGTGGGGGACAAGATCATCATCGCTTCGTATGCCGCCCTCGCCGAGGACGAGATCGGGTTTTTCACGCCGAAGATCGTGGTCCTCGACGACGGGAACAGGATCAAAGAGCTCCGCTGAGGGGTGGATTCCGGCCTATTCCAGGGCTCCGCCGCGAAGGAAGAAGTAGCCCGCCGTGATCAGGAAAATGACCACGGTCAGGGTGAAGATGGCCATCCCCAGCCCGGGCGCGTATTTCAAGAACTGCCTGTAAACTCGGACAATGAGGACCTTGAGGAGGACGAGGGCCACGAGAAGAGCCGCCAGGACGAAATGGATGACGGCCCTCGTGGAGATCCCCTCGCCGAGGTCGGCCAGAAAATTCGCCCCGAGATAGGCCAGCGCCAGGAGGAGCGCGATAAAGACGAACCCCGAGACCCGGTGGAGCCTGCGGAGCCTGTCGGCGTCCGACGCCCGGTCCGCCTTTCCCATCGCCGCCATCATGCTGAGGAAGGACGTCAGGCAGACCCCCAGGAAAATCGTGGAGATCAGGGTCTTTAAAAGGTAGCTGGACATGCCCGTCCCTCCTTCCCGGCCGTTCCCCCTCCTTTGCCCCCGGGCCGGACGCGGATATCCTCATCTCAATCGAGATGGTAGTTCGGGGCCTCCTGGGTGATGATGACGTCGTGGACGTGGCTTTCCTTGAGGCTGGCCTGGGTGATCTTGATGAACTTGGCCCGCTCCTTGAGGTCGTCGATGGTCCGGCAGCCGGCGTACCCCATGCCCGCCTTGAGGCCGCCGACGAGCATCTGGACGATGGCCGTGGCGCTGCCCTTGTACGGGACGCGGCCCTCGATCCCCTCGGGGACGAGCTTGCTCGTGCCGGCCTGGACGTCCTGCATGTAGCGGTCGCTGCTCTTCCCTTCCTTCATGACCGAGAGGGAACCCATTCCCCGGTAGATCTTGTAGGCCCGGCCCTGGTACATGACGACCTCGCCGGGGGATTCCTCCGCGCCCGCCAGCAGGTTGCCGAGCATGACCGTGTCCGCCCCCGCCGCGATGGCCTTTGTGATGTCCCCGGAATACTTGATCCCGCCGTCGGCGATGAGGGGGATGCCGGCCTTGCGAGTGACCTTGTAGACGTCGGCGATGGCCGTGATCTGGGGGATCCCGGCTCCCGTGATGATCCGGGTCGTGCAGATGCTCCCGGGGCCGACGCCGACCTTGACCGCGTCGACGCCGAGGTCGATGAGCTCCTCGGCGGCCCGGGCCGTCCCGATATTGCCGGCGATGAGCTCCTGGCCCGGGAATTCCTTCCGCAGCAGCTTGACGGTCTCCAGGACCCGCTCGGAGTGGCCGTGGGCGTTGTCGATGACGAGGACGTCGCACTTGGCAGCGACGAGGGCCCGGGCCCGGTCGAGCCGGTCGGCCCCGACGCCGACGGCCGCGCCGACCCTCAGCCGGCCCAGGCCGTCCTTGGCCGCGTCGGGATACTGGATCTTCTTCAGGATGTCCTTGTACGTGATGAGGCCCTTGAGATGGAAGGTCTCGTCGACGACGAGGAGCTTTTCGATCTTGTGCTGATGGAAGACCTTTTCGGCGTCCTCGAGCGACGTCCCCACGGGAACGGTCACGAGGTCCTTGGTCATGATCTTTTCGATGGGGAGGTTGAGCCGGCTCTCGAACCGGATGTCCCGGTTGGTCAGGATGCCGACGAGCTTGTTCGTCTCGTCCGTGATGGGGAGCCCCGAGATCCGGTGCTCGCGCATGACCTCGAAGGCCTTGCTGATCCGGTCCTGGGGGCGGAGGGTGATGGGCTCGACGATCATCCCGCTCTCGTGGCGCTTGACCTTGTCTACCTCCTCGGCCTGGGCCTCGACCGACAGGTTGCGGTGGATAATCCCGATCCCGCCCTGCTGGGCGAGGGCGATGGCCATCCGGGACATCGTCACGGTGTCCATGGCCGAGCTGACGACCGGGATGTTGAGCGGGATGTTGCGGCAGAGCCTCGTCGCGACGCGGGCGCCGGCGGGGACGACGTCGGACTTGCCCGGAACGATGAGAACGTCGTCGAACGTCAGGGCTTCACGGATCGTTTCTTCGAGCATGCTTTCTCCTCCCTCACCGTTTCTTCCTCTTGCCCGGGATCATGGACCGGGCCTGCCTGGACTTCTGCCCGGACGGGCCCTGGGGCTGCTGGTAATAGACGGGCGCCTGCCGCCGCTCCGGGACCGGCTGTTCGATGACGGGCTGGATCAGGAAGAGGTAGCGGACGGCGTCCTCCTCGATCCGGTCGAGCATGGACTGGAACATCTCGAAGCTCTCCTTCTTGTATTCGATCAGGGGGTCCCTCTGCCCGTAGCCGCGGAGCCCGATGCCCTCCTTCAGGTGGTCCATCTCGAGAAGGTGGTCCTTCCACTGGGAATCGATGACCTGGAGGAGGATCATCCGCTCGAATTCCCTCATGAACGGCCCCAGGGTCTTCTCCTTTTGCTCGTAGAGGCCGCGGAGGGCGTTGACGAGCGTTTCCTGGAGGTCTTCGTAGGCGACCGCCGCCCAGTCGATCTTGAGGGTTTCCATGTTGAGCCCGAACTGGGCCAGGACCGCCTTGTCGAGGGCTTCGCGGTCCCAGTCGTCGGGCGATTTTTCCTTGTTGGCGTAGCTATCGAGCATCCATTCGATGAGAGTGTCGATGAGGTTGAAGAAGTACTCCCTCAGGTCCTTCCCCTGGAGGATCTCCTTCCGCTGGGTGTAGATGGTTTCCCGCTGCTTGTTCATGACGTCGTCGTACTCGAGCAGGTGCTTGCGGATGGTGAAGTTCTGCCCTTCGACCTGCTTCTGGGCGCGCTCGATGGCCCGGGTGATCATCCGGTGTTCGATGGGGACCCCCTCGCCCATGCCGATGCGGGCCATCAGCCCCGAGATGCGCTCGCTGCCGAAGATCCGCATCAGGTCGTCCTCGAGGGACAGGTAGAAGCGCGACGCGCCCGGGTCCCCCTGGCGTCCGGCGCGGCCGCGGAGCTGGTTGTCGATCCGGCGCGATTCGTGGCGCTCGGTCCCTATGATGTGCAGTCCGCTGAGGGCGACGACCTTCTCGTGCTCCTCCAGGGTCGTTTTCGCGACGTCGGCCGTGACTTTCTCCATCTGCTCGGGCGTCGCCTTGGCCGGGTCGGCGCCGGACTTCTTGAGCTGCTCGCGGGCCAGATATTCGGGATTCCCGCCGAGGAGGATGTCCACGCCGCGGCCGGCCATGTTGGTGGCGATGGTCACCGCCCCGAGGCGGCCGGCCTGGGCGATGATCTGGGCTTCCATCTCGTGGTACTTGGCGTTGAGGACGACGTGGCGGATGTCCTTCTTGCGGAGGATGTTGCTCAGGTGCTCGGACTTCTCGATCGAGATCGTGCCGACCAGGACGGGCCGGTCCTTCTCGTTGTTCTCTTTGATCTCCTGGGCCACGGCTTCCCATTTTTCCTTGGCGGTCCGGTAGATGACGTCGGCGTACTCATACCGGATGAGGGTCTTGTTCGTCGGGATCTCCAGGACGTCGAGGCCGTAGATGTGCCGGAACTCCTCGGCCTCGGTGGCCGCGGTGCCCGTCATGCCGGCCAGCTTTTTGTACATCCGGAAATAGTTCTGGAAGGTGATCTGGGCCAGGGTCTGGTACTCCTCCTCGACCCGGACGCGCTCCTTGGCCTCGAGGGCCTGGTGGAGGCCGTCGCTGTAGCGGCGGCCGGGCATCAGGCGGCCCGTGAACTCGTCGACGATGACGACCTTGCCGTCCTGGATCATGTAATCGACGTCGCGCTTGAAGAGGTGATGGGCTTTGAGAGAGGTGTTGACGGCGTGGACGAGGTCCATGTTGGCGAGGTCGTAGAGGTTGGCGACGCCGAGGATGCGTTCCGCCTCGGTGACGCCCGCCTCGATGATGGAGACGGTCCGCGTCTTTTCGTCGACCGTGAAGTGCTTGTCCTTGTGGAGACGGCGGACGAGGCTGTCCACCTTGTAGTACAGCGCGGTCGATTCCTGGGTCGGCCCCGAAATGATGAGCGGCGTCCTGGCCTCGTCGATGAGGATCGAGTCCACCTCGTCGACGATGGCGTAGTTGAATTCGCGCTGGACGAGGTCGGAGAGCCGGAACTTCATGTTGTCCCGGAGATAGTCGAAGCCGAACTCGTTGTTCGTGCCGTAGGTGATGTCCGCGCGGTAGGCGGCGTGGCGCTCGGCGTCGCCGAGGTCGTGCTGGATCGTCCCGACCGTCAGGCCGAGGGACCGGTAGATCGCGCCCATCCATTCCGTGTCGCGCTTGGCCAGGTAATCGTTGACGGTGACGATGTGGACGCCCTTGCCGTCGAGGGCGTTGAGGTAGGCGGGCAGGGTCGCGACGAGCGTTTTCCCTTCACCGGTCTTCATCTCGGCGATCTTGCCCTGGTGGAGGACGACCCCGCCGACGATCTGGACGTCGAAGTGGCGCATCTGGGTCGTCCGGCGGGAGGCCTCGCGGACGACGGCGAAGGCCTCGACGAGGATGTCGCTGAGGGAGGCGCCCTGGGCGAGCTTCTCCCGGAATTCCGCGGTCTTGGCCAGGAGTTGGGCGTCTGAAAGAGGCTGAATGCGGGGCTCGAGGTCGTTGACGGCCGCGACGAGCGGCTGGATCTTCTTCAGGGTCCGGTCGGTGTCGGTCCCGAAGAGCTTGCGGAAAATCCACTTGTACATTTACTATCTTTTATCAGAAACCCCCCGGGAAGTCAATTTGCACGCCCCGGCTTCCTTGACAGCCGCCCCGGGCGGCGATAAGGTCATTTCAGCATGCAAAAGGCCCTGCCGGCGGCGGACGTGCTATAATCTCCATATAAGGAGAACCTCCATGAATCGGAATAAAGGGATCTCGGTTCCGGCCGCCGTCCTGGCCGTTCTGGCCTTCGTTCTTTCCCCGGCCCTCTCCCAGGAGAAGGGCCCCGTCCCGGTGACCGTCGCGGTCCGGGTTTTCGACGGCGGGCAATTCGTCGAAGGCCTCGCCCTGCGGGATTTCGAGCTCCTGGAGAATGGCGTCCCCCAGCGGATCGACGCGCTCTTCAAGGTCGACAGGAACGCGGTCACCCGCCAGGAAGGGGAGGGCCCCGCCTTGCCCGTCACGGCCAGGCGCTTTTTTTTGCTCTTCCAGATGTATGAATACAATCCCAAAGTCTCCGAGGCCCTCCGCTATTTTTTCAACAACGCCCTCCTGCCCGGCGACACGATGGAGATCCAGACGTCGATGCGGAATTACATGCTCACGCCCGCCGCCTTCGCGAAGAAACCGAAGGACGTCCTAGCCAAGGAGATGGACGATATCGTCAGGAAGGACATCAACCAGGGGAACTTCGTCTATAAAGGCCTCATGAGAGACTTGAGACGGATGGTCCAGGGCATCGAGGGGCTGAACCCCGTTGCCGGGGGCGACGAAGAGTCCGACGCGTCCGTCTCGACCTTCGGACTGGAATATCTCCTGAATCAATACAAGGATTCGCTCCATAAATTGGAGGGCCTGCGGACGCTCGACCAGGACAAGATCGTCGGGTTCGCCCAAGCGCTCAGGAAACTGGACGGCCGGAAATTCGTCTTCTTCTTCTACCAGCAGGAATTCCGGCCAGAGATCAGTCCCTCGATGTTCAACACGCTCATCGACAACAACCAGGAGAGTCAGAACATCCTGGCCGACCTCCATGATCTCTTCCAGACCCATCACCAGAACATCTCCCTCGACCAGCAAAAGATCGTCCAGGCCTACTGCGATTCCTCGGCCGACCTCAACTTCCTCTTCATGAACAGGACCCCGGAGAGATTAGGGGGCATCACCATGCGGGATCAATCACAGGACGTGTTCAAGATCTTTGCCCAGGCCGCCACGGCCACGGGCGGCATCGCCGAGAGCACCCAAAACCCCACTGCCGAGATCCGGGACGCCCTGAAGGCATCGGAGACGTATTACCTCCTCTCCTATACTCCGGCATCCGCCGCGAAAGACGGGGAGTTCAGGACGATCACCGTCAAAGTTAAAGACAAGGACTACAAGGTTCTGTGCCGCCGGGGCTACATCAAGAGCTGAGCTCCGGCCCGACGGCGGCCCGGAAAACCATCCGGGAATTGAGGTCAAGGCGCCCTTCCCGGGGCAAAGACCACGCTGGCGAAAACGGGGCATTCCTCTTCATGATTTTGGATATAATCCAATTTAGATGATAGAGCCGGAAAACTGGGTTTACCTTCAGAATATTGGATAATATCCAAATATTTGGATTATCTTCCATCTCAGCGGATGCTCAAGCATTCGTAAGTATCTGATTTTTAACGACATTATCCCCATCGACAGGCCGCAGTTCGCATGGCACGATTATTGCTTTAATTGAGGGCATAACATGTACATTTCTAATCCCAGAACAAAAGGAGGTGAGAATGATTTCTATCCCCCGCGCATATGGAGGGGAATAGGAGGGGTGGCCGACCACTCCAGGCTAAAGTAGGAATCTCCCCATAGGAGGAAATGTGAGAAAGAGCCTAATTGTACTTTCCGTCTTGCTGCTTTCCGTATCCCTCATGGCTCAGGTGAGAACCGGCACCATTTGGGGGCATGTCACCGATACGCAAGGCGCGCCTCTTCCGGGCGTCTCCGTAACTCTGGTATCCCCATTTTCTGCCCCGATGGTTTCCGTCACCGACGACCAGGGCATTTTCCGGTTCCCGTCGATCGAGCCGAGCAAGAATTATGGCCTGACGGCGGAGCTTCAGGGATTCAAGAAGCAGGAAAAGACCGGCATCGTCGTCACCCTGGGATCGCAATCCAGGATCGACCTTCAGATGGAGCAGGGTAAACTGGAAGAACAAGTGACGGTCATCGCCGTCACGCCGACGGTCGATGCCAAGAAGACCTCGGTCGGCAAGAACGTCACCCAGGACATCCTGCAGTCCCTGCCGTCGTCCAGAGACCCCTGGAACGTCATGCAGATGGCGCCCGGGATCATGATGGACCGCGAGAACGTCGGCGGCAGCGAGTCCGGCCAGCAGGCCGGCTACTATGCCAAGGGCGATTCGAGCGGCGGCGCCAACGGAGTTTGGGCCCTTGACGGCGTCGTCGTCACCGACCCGGCCGCCATCGGCGCGTCCCCGATTTATTGGGACTTCGACTCGTTCGAGGAAATGAACGTTGTCACCGGCGGCGCGGATGTCACCATCCAGACGGGCGCCGTGGCCTTGAACATGGTCACCAAGCGCGGCGGCAACAAGGTCACCTTCGGCGGCCGCTTCTACCTGACCGACCAGGCCTTGCAGGCGAACAACCTGACCGCCGCTCTCGAAGCTCAAGGCGCTACGGCCATCAACAAGATCATCCAGATCAAGGACTACGGCTTCAACCTGGGCGGCCCGGTGGTCAAGGATAAGGTCTGGCTGTGGATGTCCTACGGCGTCCAGGACATCAACGCCCTCACCATGATCGGCACCCCGCAGAAGCCGCTCCTCACGGACTACACCTTCAAGTTGAACCTGCAGCCCATCCCCTCGAACCGGTTCGAGGCGATGTACACCGCCGGCGCCAAGAAGTTCCTCGGGCGGTCTTCGAGCCAGTCGTTCCCCGAGGGATACAACCAGGACAGCCCCTTCCATTGGGGTTCGCCCATCGTCAAGTTGCAGGACGAGCAGATGGTCGGGAACGACCTCCTGCTGTCCCTCAAGTTCGGCTACATGAACTCCGCGTTCCAGCTGATCCCCGGCAGCGACCCCAACAGCGTGAACCTGGTCCACTATGACCAGACCGCTGACATCGCGTACGACAACTGGGCCTACATCACCACGCGGCCGATGTACGACTATGACTTCCACGCCCAGTACTACAACGACAAGCTGTTCGGCGTCAGCCACGAGATCAAGTTCGGCGTCGAGTACTCGACCCGGCGCGTGACCACGGACTCCTTCGCTCCCGGGAACCTCGAGTGGATCTATGATATGAATAGCCCCCAGATCGACCCGGAAGGGACCGGCAATCCGGTCCTGAACCCGGCCATTACCCAGTGGTACCTCTCGAGCGCATACAACCTGGATTGGAGCGTCAAGCAGCTGACCGCCTTCCTCCAGGACACGGTCACGGCCGGCCGGTTCAACTTCCTCTTGGGCGTCCGCTACGACCGCCAGACCCCTTCGATCAACTCCAGCGTTTACTCAGCCGGGTTATCCTCCTCTTCTGGCAACTCGGTTTGGAGCAACAACTTTGACCCGGATGTCCAGGATGCCCTCTATGCTTTCATGCCCGGCACCACCGTTCCGAACATCAGCCCCAACTACCATTGGAACGTCTGGTCACCACGGCTCGGGATCACCTATGATCTCTTCGGCACCGGCAAGACCATCCTCAAGCTGAGCGGCTCCATGTACGGCGACTTCATGGGCACGGGCTCGGCGGCCTACCTCTTCAACCCGTACGGCGCCGCCGGCTGCTGGATGTACTTCTGGTGGAACGACCTCAACGGCGACGGCAAAGTCAACGCCAACGAGGTCTTCGGCAACGACCCCGCGACCTATGCCCCCATCCCCTTGATCGTCAACGGCGCGGTCAATCCAGACTTCATCAATAACACCTACGCCAGCCAGTGGGGCGGTTTCACCCCCTATTCCTCGGCGGCCCTGCCCTCGCCCTACACCGTGGACCCGAATGCCACGTCCTCCCGGACCTATGAGCTGCTGTTCACGGCCGACCACGAGCTCCTGCCCGACTTCAACCTCGCCCTGGATGCCACCTACAGAAAGTACAACCACTTCACCTGGGATGACGCCTATTACGCCAATGGACCGTTCGGTGACTACAGCATCGACGGCACGAATGTGGCCCTGGGCCCGGACGCCGGCCTCCCCGACGGCACGATCCCGTCGTCGATCACCGACATTAACGGGAACACCGTCAACCTGGGCGCCGGCCCCGGTCACACGATCTACCAGATGGATTCCCAGTACACGGGCACCCCGTACGCCTACCACACGCTCAATACCAACTACGAAACCTACTGGGGCATCGACCTCACCTTCAACAAACGGCTGTCTAACAAGTGGATGCTGGACGGCTCCGTGACCTACCAGGACCAGAAGTATCACTACGGCAACGGCTACACGAACGCGTCGAACCTGTGGGCCCTCAATGACCAGATCTATGCTCCGTACATCGGCGGCGCCTCGGGCAAGCTCAGCCAGTACATCTTCTCCCACTGGATGTTCAAGCTTGAAGGCCTCTACCAGCTGCCCATGGGCTTCAACGTCTCCTTCACCTTCAACGCCCGCGCCGGCCATATCATCCCCCACTACATGACGGTCGTCGACTACACCTGGGCGAATTCGATCTACCACTCCGTTACCACCTACCTCGATGTCTTCGGCAACCAGACCCTCCCCACCTTCTACCAGCTGAACCTGCGCCTCGAGAAGATGATCAGGCTTGGTGAGACCGGCCGGATCTACCTCATGGCCGACGCCTTCAACGTCACCAACGCCGCCATCATCAACAGACGGTACGACAGGAACGAAGGCACGTACCGCATCTACGCAGACCACACGACCTTCACGCCCTATGCCCACAACTACACGGTCAACGAGATCCTGAACCCGCTCATCTGCCGGCTCGGAGTCCGGTTCCAGTTCTAAGCTGATCCCCGCAGAAACAGATTCTCAAAGCCCCTCCCCCCGCCCGGGGGAGGGGCTTTTTTTTGCTCTCGCCTTCTCCGGCCCGCCCGGCCGTGATAAGATAGATCCCCTGAAGGATCAAAGGAGTCCGTCCATGACAAGTCGGGCCGCGAGAATCGGTCTCGTCCTCGTCGCCCTGGCCTCGGCGTCCGGGCAGCCCCTGAAGGCGGCCCCGCCGCGGCCGAACCTCCTCCTCATCACGATCGACACCCTGCGGCCGGACCGGTTGGGCTGCTACGGCGCCACGCGCGTGGAGACGCCGGCGATCGACAAGCTGGCCCGGGCGGGCGTCGTGTTCGGCCGGGCCTTTGCCCACACGCCGCTGACGCTCCCTTCCCACACCAACATCCTTCTCGGGACGACCCCGCTCCAGCACGGCGTCCACGACAACGGCAACTTCAAGGTCCCGGAGAACCTCCCCGACCTGGCCGTGTACCTGAAGCAGAACGGCTATGCCACGGGGGCTTTTATCGGCGCCTTCCCCCTCGACGCGCGCTTCGGGCTCAACCGGGGGTTCGACGTTTACGATGAAAGCTACGGGTCCGGCGGCGGGCTGGATTTCAAGTTCGTCGAGCGAAAGGCCGAGGCGGTCGTCGGGAGCGCTCTGGCCTGGCTCGACGGCCGGACAGGGCCCTGGTTCCTCTGGATCCATTGCTTCGACCCCCACCAGCCCTACGAGCCCCCCGCTCCGTTCTCCATCCGTTACAAGGACGACCTCTACAGCGGCGAGGTCGCCTACGTGGATTCCGCCCTGGCCAAACTTTTCGGCTTTCTCGAGGACTCGCGCCAGGCCGGTTCGACGGTCGTCGTCTTCACCGGCGATCATGGCCAGTCCCTGGGCGAGCACGGGGAGACGACCCATGGTTATTTCGCCTACAATTCCACGCTCTGGGTGCCCCTGATCGTTTCTGGGCCCGGCGTCAAACCGGGCCGGGTGGACCAAGACGCCTGTCACATCGATATCTTCCCGACGGTCTGCGACCTTCTGGACCTGCCCAAGCCGGCCTACCTTCAGGGCCTTTCGCTCCTTCCGGCCATGCGGGGGAAGGACCAGACGGCCCTGGCGTCGCGGCCGATCTACTTCGAATCGCTCTATGCGTACTACCGGCGGGGCTGGGCCCCCCTCCGGGGGTTCATCAAAGGCCCGAAAAAATTCATCGACCTGCCGCTCCCGGAGGTCTTCGACCTCCAGGCCGATTTCGGCGAAACCAGGAACCTTGCCGGGAAAGATCTCAGCCGGGAGCGGGCCGAGCTGGCCAGGCTGATCAAGGCCGAATCGGGGCCCGATGCCGCCCCGCGGCCCCGGCTGGACGCCGAGGCCAGGGAAAAGCTCCAGAGCCTTGGATACGTGGGGGGCTTCCAGCCGCCGTCCAAGGACAAGTTCGGGCCCGAGGACGACCTGAAAACCCTCCTCCCGTACAACCGCAAGTTCGAGGAGGCCCAGGACCTTTACTTCCGGGGGGATGCCGAAAAGAGCGTCGTCCTCCTCCGCGAGCTCATCCAGGAGCGGCCGGACTTCGACAACCCCTACCTCTTCCTGGTGACCGTTTACGAAAAGCAGCACCGGCTGGCCGAGGCCGAGACCACCCTGAAATCGGGCTCGGAAGCCAATCCGCGCAATTACAAGCTGGCCATCGAATACGGCATCGTCTTGGCCGAGAAAGGCAAGAACGACGAGGCCATCGGCGTGCTCAAAAAGGCCTCGGGCATGATCGACTGGGACCCGGAGCTGTGGAACTATCTCGGCGTGGCCTACTGGAACAAGGGCGACCTCGACAATGCCATCGCGGCCTATGAGCACGCCCTCTCCCTCGACCCCCAGTATGCGGTCGTCCTGTCCAACCTGGGAACGGTCGAGACCGCCCTGGCCATGAAAAAAAGGGAGGCCGCCCCGCTCCGCCGGGCCATGGACCACTTCAAGAGGGCCATCGCCAGCGACTCGAAAGATCCCGCGGCGTATAACGGCCTGGGGGCGGTCTACAGGATGCTCGGGGACCTGGACGCGGCCATCTCCTGCTGGGGCCAGGCCGTGGGGATAGAGCCCGGACACAAATTCGCCCTCTACAACCTGGGGACGGCCTATCTCGACAAGGGCGATAAAACCAGGGCCAGGACGTACCTGACCAAGTACAAGGAGCGCTATTACAAGGCCCTGCCGCCCCAGGAGAAGGCATCGCTTGACGCCCTCCTCGAAAAGTGCCGCTGAGGCTTTTTTTTCGCCCCGTCCCGTGGTAAAATACCACCTGCCAATGAGGAGAGTCACATGAAAAAAGCCCTGTTGACCGCGCTGTGCGTTTTGACGGCCGCCTTGTTCTTGACCGCCCAGGACTGGAAAGGCCAGGGACGGATCCCCGGGATCTGCCTCGACGGGCAAGGCAACCCCATCGAAGGGGTCCGGGTGAAATTCTTCTGCCCGAAGTTCGACGGAGGATTCGAGATCAAGACGGGCAAGGACGGGAAATGGACCGGGGCCTGGATGAGGAGCGGGATGTGGAACATCGATTTCGACAAGATCGGCTACATGCCCGCCCATAAGTCCCTGCAAATGAACCAGTTCGAGAGGTACAAGGAAATGACCGTGGTCATGAAGAAGGTCGAGGGCCTGGTCGTCAGCGACGACATGAAGAAGGACCTCAACGCCGCCAACGACCTCTACGACAAGAAGAACTACGCGGCGGCCCTTGACGCCTACAAGGCCTTCCTGGTCAAGTTCCCGGACGCCTACTTCATTTGGAGGAACGTCGGCAACACCTATTTCATCCAGGAGAAATACGACGAGGCCGAGGCGGCCTACAAGCAGATCCTGGCCAAGGACGCGAACGACGTGGACGCGATCGTCAGCGTCGGCAACTGCTACGCCAACCGCGGCAATACGGACGCGGCCATGGAATGGTATGCCAAGGTCAGCATCGAAAAGATCACGGATTCCAACCTGCTGTATTCGATCGGCCTGGCCTATTTCAAATCGGCGAAGCTCGAGGACGCCCAGAAGTATTTCGAGAAGGCGGTCGAGCTCGAGGAGACCAACGCCGATGCCATCTATCAGCTGGGGCTGACCTACACGTCCATGCAGAACAAGGACAAGGCCATCGCGACGTTCGAGAAGTACCTCAAGGCCGACCCCGATTCGGACCGGGCCACCCAGGTCAAGGGCTTCCTGGATTACCTGAAAAAGAAGTGACGTCCCCGTGGCAGGGGGGAACGAAACCCCGGCTCCGGGAATTTTAAAATGGGTTCCCTCGGCGGGCCGGCAGTTTCTGTGGGCCGCCGAGGGAGCGAGCTTTCCTTGAGGTTTGAAACATGAGCAAACGCCTCCCGACCTTGGCCCTGGCCCTGGTTTTGGGCTTGACCCTCGCCTTCTCCCCGGGCCTCCGCGCGGCCCAGAAGGATTCCCCCGTCAAGCCCAAGACCGTAAAAAAGCAGACGGCCGCCGATGCCAAGAACCTCGACCCTGTCTACCAGGAATTCCTCAAGCTTGTCGCCTATATCATCAGCCCCAAGGAAAGGGAGGTCTTCCTCGAGCTGCCCGATAACCGCGACCGCGACATCTTCATCGAGGATTTCTGGAAGATCCGCGACCCGACGCCCGGGACCCCGGCGAACGAATACAAAGAGGACATCATCAAGCGGTTCGAGCACGTCAACAAGTATTTCGCCGCGGGCCGGCCCGGCTGGATGACCGACCGCGGCAGGATCTGGATGATCCTGGGGGAGCCGGTCAGCTACGACCGCTATCCGGCCAAAACGGGGATCGTCCCCTGCGAGGTCTGGTACTACTATACCGACGGGACCAAGGAACTTCCCACCCATTTCGGACTGATCTTCTTTCAGAAACACGGCTTCGGGGAATATAAGCTGTACGACCCCTTCGTGGACGGCCCCAAGTCGCTCCTCGAGCCCTTGGCCAGCCTGCGCGAGATCGACCCGGACGATTACGATACTATCCACGACACGATCCAGCAGTTCGCCCCGGCCCTGGCCAACATGTCGGTCTCGCTCATTCCGGGCGAGTTCGGCTACGGTTACCAGCCCACCTCGCGGAGCACGGAGCTCATGGCCAGCATCACGGAATCGCCCTATAAAGGCCTCAATCCGAGCTACGCCACGCATTTCTTCGACTACAAGGGGTTGGTCAGCACGGAATACATGACGAACTACATCGAGAACGACGGCCTGGCGACCGTCATCCTGGACCCCGGCCTCGACCTGCCCTTCGTCCATTTCAGCGTCGTCCCCCAAAAGCTCTCCGTGGATTATTACGAGGCCAAAGACCAGTATTTCTGCAACTTCAAGGTCGACGTCAGCCTCCGGCGGGACGAGGCGGTCGTCTTCCAGTACTCCAAGGATTACCCGCTCTATTTCCCCGCGGGCGACATGGAGCGCATCCGCCAGAACGGCATCGCCCTGGAAGACGACTTCCCCGTCAGTGAAGGACAGTACAAGCTGACCGTCCTGGTCCAGAATATCGGGGCCAAGGAATTCACCGTCATGGAACGGTCCCTCAGCGTCCCCAAAGCCGGCGGCCCTCCTTTCCTCAACGGCCCCTTCCTGGGTTATAAGCTGCGGACCTTCCCGCCCGACGTCCTCATCCCCTTCAAGACCTTGGAACGGAAGCTCGTCGTGGACCCCAAGATGGCCTTCGCCAGCGGCGACGAGATCGATGTCATGTTCTCCGTGGTCAACCTCTCCCGGGACCTTTGGCAGAGCGGGGAGGTCGAGATGGGCCTGAAAGGCCTGAGCAAGACCCCGGTCGTCCGGACATACACGCTCCGCCTGGCCGAATCCCCGTACAACAAGGTCCTGAGCCTGACCCCGAATCTCCCCACCTCGGACCTCGTCCCGGATTATTATGAGCTCACCCTGCGGCTGCGGGGTCCTGACAAGAACGTCCTTGACGAGAAAAGCGCCCAGTTCGTTATTTCCGGGGAAAAGGCCATCGCCCATCCCATCGCCAACTCCAAGGGCTTTTCCCTGGCCAACGATTTCTACATCTATTACCAGCTGGCCCGCCAGTACGACAAGCTGAACAGCAACGACCAGGCCGAAGCGAATTACGCCAAAGGGTACCGCAAGAACCCGGGCTACAAGGAGGGCGTCAGCGAATACGCCCGCTTCCTGCTCAAGGTGGGCAAGTTCGACGATGCCCTGACCATCGTCGACGGCCTCAAGGGCGTCGAGAAGGGCCGGTACGACTACTTCCTGATCAGGGGGCTGGCCGCGATGGGCAAGGGAGATTTTTCCGCCGCCATCAACGACCTCCTGGCGGCCAACAAGGTCTACAACAGCGACACGGTCCTGCTCAACGCCCTCGGGACCTGCTTCCTCAAGATCGGCCAAAAGCAGCAGGCCTTGAACGCCTTCCAGGCCTCCTTGAGGCTGAACGCGGCCCAGCCGGACATCCAGAAGGCCGTCGACGAGTTGCTGAAAAAATAGGGCCGTCCGCTCCGGACGCCTATCTCTTGCCCAGGATCTCGTCCACGAGCGGATTCGCGCCGTAGATCTTGAGCAGGGCTTCGATGATCCCCTGGCCGTGGACCATGACCGACCGGGAGATCGTGTCCTCGTAGACGAACCGCGTTGGCAGGGACTGGATGTTGCCGTCGAAGAGGACGCCGACGAACTCGCCCTTCCGGTTGACGACCGGCGAGCCCGAGTTGCCGCCGATCGAATCGCACGTCGAGACGAAATCGATCGGCGTCGCGAGGCTGACCGCCGCCTTCTTCTTGAGGAAACTCTCGGGCAGCTCGTAGGGGTCCTTGTTCCCGGCCTTCCGCGATCTCTCGTAGAGCCCGGCGAAGGTCGTCTCATAAGGGATTTTCTTCCCGCTCTCGACGTAGCTCTTGACGACCCCGAAGCTCAGGCGCAGGCTCCCCGTGGCGTCGGGCGGGATGGACGTCCCCTCGAGCTTGAACATGGCCTGGGCGATCCGGGCGCCGTTCCGGGTCTCCACGGCGTCGACTTCTTTTTCATACCGGGCCCTGAGCCCTCGAGAAACCGGGTCCACGAGGAGGGCCAGCTTGATCATGGGGTCCTGGCACTGATAGATCGCTTCGAGGCCGCCGTCCATGAGCTTTTTCCGGACCGAGACGTCCTTGAGCTTGGTCCCGGCGATGAGCTCGCGGGCCACGTCCTGAGGCGGGCGGCCGCCGAGGATCCATTTCGTCTCCTGCCAGTCGCCGAGCTCTTCCTGGAGCTGGGCCAGCGAGTCGGAGAGCTTCAACGTCTCGAACTCGTCATAGATGGGGGCGGGGGAGAGGATGCCCCGCTCCACGGACGGCAACCCGGCCTCGCGGTACTCGCGGAGCCGGTCGGCGTTCGGCTTGGGCTTTTCCATGGCCAGGCGGACGAGGTTCCGGGCGATCGTGAAGTAGGTCGTGTAGAAGCCGTTGGCCCTCTCGAAGAAAACCATCGGCTTGTAGAACGAGGCGTAGGCCTTCTCGGCCGCGGCGAGCTCGTCCCAGGCGCCGCCGAACTGCTTTTCGAGGTCGGCGTCCTTCGCGACGGCCGTGCGCAGGGCCTGCTCGTCCTTGAGCTTCTTGGCCATCAGGGACGCATCGAGCAGCCCCGACTGGTAGCCGATCGTCGCCTTGAGGCTGTTCTCGATGCCGAAGAGGTTCCGCAGGGCGACCCGGGCCTGCTCCCCGCCTTTCCTGCTGTATTCATGCATGTAGGCCTGGCGCCGCTTGTAGTTGGCGATGGTGAAGGGGTAGCCCGTGTCGCGGAGGAACTCGAGCTGGGCGGTGGTCAGGAGTCGGCCCGTCGAGCCGGGATGGCCGGAGCAGAGGAGAAGATCGCCCTCCCTGATCCCCTTTGTCGACCACTTGATGTAGTTGTCGCTCTTGAACGGCTGGCCGTTCTCGTAGATGCGGAAGAGGCAGATGTCGAGATCGAAGCGGGGATAGGTGAAGTTGTCCTGGTCGCCCCCGAAGAAGGCGGCGAGGTATTCGGGAGCGAAAACGAGCCGGATGTCGTTGTAAAGCTTGTACTTGTAGAGATGATACATCCCCCCGGCATAGAGCGTGACCACGACGCCGCGAAGGCCGCTCTTCTCTGCCGTTTCCTTTTCCAGGGCCGCGATGACCTTGCCGCGGGCGTCGGCGGCTTCCGCGGGGGTCATCCCGGGCTGCTCGGCGCCGAGGACCTTGCCGGTGACGTCCTCGATCGCTTGGAGGACGCGGAGCTCCATCCCCGGGACCTTGAGCTCCTCGGCCCTCGTCCGGGCGTAGAAGCCCGTCTTCATCAGGTCGCGGTCCTTCGTCGATAGGTTCTGGACAGCGCCCTGTCCGACGTGGTGGTTGGTCAGGACCAGGCCGTCGGGAGAGATGAAGGAGCCGGACGCGCCGCCGAACGAGATCGAGGAGAGGCGGAGATGGTCCATGAACTCCGGGGTCACGGCGAAGCCGTACTTTTTCAGGAGGAGGTCCTTGGGCGGCTTGTTGAAGAGCCACATGCCCTCGTCGGCGAATGCCGGCAGGACGAGGAGGACGGCGAGAAGGACGGCCGGGGCAAGACGGCGGGTCGCGGGCTTTTTCATGCGTGAGACTCCTTTCGAAAAACGGAAGGGGCTATTATGCCGCAGTCCTCGGGAAAATTCAAAGCTCGGACGGATATCCGGTCTTTCGGATCCGCTCCCGGGCGTGTGACTTGCCGGCCAGGCGATCAGGCGCGCCGGAGTTCTTCCAGCACGACGGCGGCGAGCTTTTCGCCGATGACCTTGGCCAACTCCTCGGCCGTCGCTGCCCGGATCCCCTCAAGGCTCCTGTATTTCGATAGGAGGGCCGACTTTCTCTTCGGCCCGAGGCCGGGAATGCCGTCGAGCTCCGAGGCGAAGCTCTGCTTCTCCCGGCGGCCGCGATGGAAGGCGATCGCGAAGCGATGGGCCTCGTCCCGGATGGCCTGGACGAGCTTGAGGGCCGGCGAAGTCCGGACGAGCCGGATCCCTTCCTTGCGATCGGGAGTGAAAAGGATTTCCTCCCGCTTGGCGATCGAGACGAGAGGAACGCCGGAGACCCCGAGGTCCGAAAGGGCTTTCTGGGCAGCGGCCAACTGGCCCTTGCCGCCATCCACCATGATCAGGTCGGGCAGCGGCCGGTTTTCTTCGAGCCGTCGCCGGTACCTTCGGCCGATGACCTCCTCCAGGCTGGCGACGTCGTTGGGGCCTTCGACCGTCCGGACCTTGAATTTCCTGTATTCGTTCTTATCGGGCCGTCCGTCCCTGAAAATGACCGTGGAACCGACGGATTCCTGGCCGCCCGTATTGGAGATGTCGAAGCCTTCGATGGTTCTTGGCAACGAGGGCAGGCCGAGGACGTGCTTCAGTTCCTCGAGCGGTAAGAGGTCGCGGCCCGCCTTCTCGAAGAGGGCTTCCGCGTTCCGGTTGGCGAGGTCGATGAGCTTTCGGCCCTTGCCCGAGAGGGGGACCGTTATTCGGGTCCCGCCGGCGGCTCGCGGCTGACGGGCCCCGGTCTTTCCCGCCCCACCCAAAATGCCCTCGAGCTCGCCCTGCCTGTCGATCGGAAAGGGGAGGAGCAGCCGCGCCGGCCTATCCCGCGATCCGTAGAATTCGGCCAGGAAACGACCCAGGACCTCGCCGTCCGCCGGCCCGCCCTCCGCCGTAAGCCCGGCGCTCGCCGAGTCCCGGATCTTGCCGTGGCGCATGAAGAAGATGTAAACGGCGACCCGATCGTCCCTCCGGGCGTAGCCCACGACGTCCTGGTCCTCGAGGGCCACGGAAATCGCCCGCGGCCGTTCCCTGATATCCTCGACGGTCTTGAGGATATCGCGCCATCTGGCGGCCTCTTCGAACTTCTGGCCCGCGGCCGCGGCCTCCATCCTCTTTTTCAACGCCCCGGCCAGCTCGCGGGTCCGGCCTTCGAGAAAAAGGCAGGCGTTCTCGACGTCGTTCCGATAGTCCGCCTCTGAAATGTAGCCGACGCAAGGAGCCGAGCAGAGCTTAAGGTCGTACTCGAGGCAGGGCCGTTTCCTGCCCTTGAACACCGCGTCCTCGCACCCGCGGACACCGAAGTATTTATTGACCAGGTGGATCGAGGTCCGGGCCCGGTGGGCGGGGCTGAAGGGGCCGAAATACCGCGACCGGCCCTCGCCGACCTTCCGGCTGAAGTAGATCCCCGGGTATTTCTCGCCGGTCGTGACCTTGAGATAGGGGAAGCTCTTATCGTCCTTGAGCCGCAGGTTGAAACGCGGCTGGTGCTGCTGAATGTAGTTGTTCTCGAGGAAGGCGGCCTCTTTTTCCGACCCCGTCAGGATGTAGTCGATGCCGGCCGTCTCGTGAAGGATGTTCCGCACTTTATAATCCGGGTTGGGCAGGAAGTAGGTCCGGACCCGGTCGCGGAGGGAGCGGGCCTTCCCGATGTAGACGACCTCGCCGGCCGCGTTCCTGAAAAAATAGATCCCGGGCTTGCCGGGAAGATCGGCCGCCAGGGATTTCAGGCTGTCTTTTTCAGGCATTCCCGCTCTCCCATCCATTATAGCCCGAGCTCCAGCTCGCGCTTCTTCAGCTTGTTCAGCTCGTCGCGGAACTGCGCGGCCCTCTCGAACTCGAGGGCTTTGGCCGCCTCCTTCATCAGCTTCTCGAGCTCCTCCATCCTCTTCATTCTTTTCAGCGGCGAGAGATAAATGTCCTTGTCCTCGGAGATCTTGGTATAATCCAGGTAATCGCGTTCGTAGACGCTCGTCAGGACCTCGTCGATGCCTTTGATGATCGTCTGGGGGGTGATGCCGTTCCGGCGGTTGTATTCCTCCTGGATTCCGCGGCGCCGGCCGGTCTCGTCGATGGCCGCCTTCATGGAGTCCGTCATCGTGTCGGCATAGAGGATGGCCTTGCCCGAAACGTTCCGGGCCGCCCGTCCGAACGTCTGGATGAGGGACGTCCCGGACCGCAGGAAGCCTTCCTTGTCGGCATCGAGGACCGCCACCAGCGAGACCTCTGGCAGATCGAGCCCTTCGCGGAGGAGGTTGATGCCGACGAGGGCGTCGAATTTCCCCTTGCGGAGGTCCCTCAAGATATTCACCCGGTCGAGGGTCTCGATTTCCGAATGGAGATAGCGGACGCGCAGCCCGAACTCGTGGTAATGGCGGGTCAGGTCCTCGGCCATCTTCTTGGTGAGGGTCGTGACCAGGGTCCTCTCGTTCTTCCCCGCCCGGTCCTGGATCTCGCCCATGAGATCGTCGACCTGGCCCTTGATGGGACGGATCTCGATCTGCGGGTCGGTCAGGCCGGTCGGACGGATGAGCTGTTCGACGACATGGCCGGGTGATTTCTTGAGCTCGTAGACGCCGGGAGTGGCCGAAACATAGAGGAGCTGCCTGACGCGGCCTTTGAACTCGTCGAAATTCAGGGGCCTGTTGTCGAGGGCCGAAGGGAGGCGGAACCCGTGCTCGATGAGGGTCAGCTTGCGGGACCGGTCGCCGAAGTACATGCCGCCGATCTGGGGGACGGTCACGTGGGACTCGTCGATGATCGTTAGGAAGTCGGCCGGGAAATAATCGAGGAGCGTGTAAGGGGGCTCTCCGGGTTTCCGGCCGGTCAGGTGGCGGGAATAGTTCTCGATGCCCGGGCAATAGCCAAACTCCCGGAGCATCTCCAGGTCGTAGAGGGTCCGTTCCTCGATCCGTTCGGCCTCGACGAACTGGCCCCGGGCCCGGAAGTACTCGACCCTTTCGGCGAGCTCACGCTCGATGCCGGCCACGGCCCCCTTGAGGGTCTCAAGGGGCGTCGAGAAGAACGTCCGGGGGTGGATCATGACCTTCTCGAGGCTTTCGCGCTTTTTCCCGAGCAAAGGGTCGACGGCAGTGATCTGCAGGACCCGGCCGCCCTCGAGCTCGATCCGGTAGGCCGAGTCTTCGTAGCTCGGGAAAACCTCGATGATGTCGCCGCGGACGCGGAAGCTGCCGCGCTTGAATTCCCCTTCCGCGCGCTCGTACTGGGTCGAGACCAGCTTCTCCAGCAGGGCCTTGCGGCCGATCGCATCGCCTAGGGTCAGGCTGAAGCTCATGGAGTAGTAGGTTTCCGGCGCGCCGATGCCGTAGATGCAGGAGACCGAGGCGACGATGATCACGTCCCGGCGGGCGAAGAGCGAGTTCGTGGCGCAAAGGCGGAGGCGGTCGATCTCGTCGTTGATGGTCGCTTCCTTGGCGATGTAGGTGTTGGAGGCGGGGATGAACGCCTCGGGCTGGTAGTAGTCGTAGTAGCTGACGAAGTATTCGACCGCGTTCCTCGGGAAAAAGCGCCGGAACTCCTGATAGAGCTGGGCGGCGAGGGTCTTGTTGTGGGAGATGACGAGGACCGGCCGATTGGCCCTCTCGATGATGTTGGCCATGGTGAAGGTCTTGCCGGAGCCGGTGACGCCCTTGAGGACCTGGTGGCGCTCTCCGGATTCCAGGCCCTGGGACAGGCCTTCGATGGCCTGAACCTGGTCCCCCTTGGGCGTGAATTCGGAAGCGAGCTCGAAGCGGCGCATCAGAGGGTATTATAGCAGAGGAGAGGGGCGGTTCAGCCCTTTTGGATCTTGATGCCGCCCTTGAAGCGGGCGCCGTTCGAAATGCTGATCTTCGCCGTCTCGATGTCGCCCTTCATCTGGGCCGTCTCTGAGATCATGACCTTCTCGGCGGCGGCGACGGCGCCCGTGAGCTCACCGTGAACGGTCAGGCTGCGGACCTGGACCTCGGCCTCGACCTTGGCCCCCCGGGCGATGGTCAGGGAACCGGAGGGAAGGGTGATCTTGCCTTGGAATCGTCCTTCGATGACCGTGTCCTCGTGTCCCTCCAGGCTGCCTGTGAAAGAGAGGGTGGACCCGAGCCGGGTCTCGCCCGGGCGGTGGAAATGGTCAGGGACAGCCGGCTTGGACTGGTGATCTTCTTTGGCCATGGCCTTATCCTTCCGTTGAGCCCGATGGACCGGATTATAGCGGCCGCGTCCTGAGGTGTCAACGCAAATGAAACGGGGCCAAAAAAGGCGGTCCAACCTACACTCTTGAAATTTCGCCGGACCTGACCCCGGGACCCTGACCGGTCGTCGAGCTGAAGGCCCGCACATGGGACGAAAAAAGGGCCAAAATGTCGGTTGGACCCGGGCGGTTTTGACAAGAGGGTGATTTATGCTAGAATTCAGTCTCCCTCGAGGAGTTCGCGAGCGGGCATAGCTCAATGGTAGAGTACCGGCTTCCCAAGCCGGGTGTTGTGGGTTCGAGTCCCATTGCCCGCTCCATTTTTTCCCCATGCCCATGAGACTCTGGAAGCTTCTGATCGAGCCGGGCCCGCTGCCGGGGGCCTGGAACATGGCCGTCGATGAATTCCTCTTCCACCGCGTCGAGGCGGCCCCTGGGACCTATCTCCGCTTTTATCAATGGGATAAGCCCACCGCCTCGCTGGGCTACTCCCAGGCCGCCCCCAAGGTCATCGACCTCGATTTCTGCCGGCGTCACGGGATCGGAATCGTCCGCCGGAGCACCGGCGGAAAGCTCGTCCTGCACGACCGTGAAGTGACCTACGCCGTCGCTTCGTCGGATGCCGGGATCTTCACCGAAACCCTTCGCGAATCCTACCAGCTCATCTCCAGGGCGCTGATGAGGGGTCTCGAGCTCATGGGCCTCGCTCCCGGGATGGCCGGGACTTCGCCGCCGGCCTATATCAGGGGCGTCATGCCGTGTTTCGCCCTCCCGGCCAGGGACGAGATCGAGATCGGCGGGAAAAAGATCATCGGGAGCGCCCAGAAGAGGACCGGGGCCGCCTTCCTTCAGCACGGGTCGATCCCCCTCGAGAAAGACGACGGCCTCCTGGCATCTGTCGCAGGGCCCGGGGCCAAAGTGCAAGCGGCGACATCGCCGGAGGGGGAACCGGGCATGACGTCGCTGTCCGAAGCGCTCGGCCGGGCCACGGATTTCAGCTGGGCCGTCGAGCATCTCTGCCGGGGTTTTTCTGAATTTTTCGGGGTCGCCTTCGAGCCGTTCGTCCTGAGCCCCGAGGACCGTGAGGCCGTGACCGCGCTTCGGGACTCCCGTTACGCGAGCCACGCCTGGACCTTCCGGAATCCCTAAAATGGGGAGACAATGCCCATTTCCGAATATTGGCCATCTTGGGATTCGCGGTTGAGAGCATTTCATGGAATTCGAAGAGCGGGTCAAGGGCTTTATTAAGGCGATTCCACGAGGTAAGGTCGCAACTTACGCCCAGGTCGCCGCCCTCGCCGGCAACGACCGTGCGGCCCGGCAAGTCGCCCGGGTGTTGCATGCATCTTCCGACAAAGACCGCCTGCCATGGCACCGTGTCATCAACAGCCGCGGCGGGATCTCGCTGCCGCGCAGGCGCGGTTACGAGGAGCAAAAGCAGCTTCTCATGGAAGAGGGCGTGGCCGTCGACCGCGCCGGCCGCGTCGACCTCGCCCGCTTCCAATGGGAGCCGCCGGGCCTTCCGTTCAGGGCGGCGCGCGACTTCCTGCGGCGGCTGACCGGCGGGAAGTGAACTCCGGTCGTTCCCCGCTCCTTCGGCGTGCCCCCGGCGATCATGCCGTATGGCTGGAGTCCCGCGGCCGGCAACCGCCCGATTCCGCCCTTCGTTCGACTCATGAGGTTCATGCGGTCCGTTCATCGAGAGGATCCAGGGCCCCGGCACGCGGCCGACATCGTGCCGGGGGTTGCCTGGAGGAATATAATGACCGGGATCGGGCCCGTCGGAAAGGAGTCACCCATGAAGGCATCTCATCGCATCTTCGGCGCCGGCGTGAAACGGCTCGGACTGGCCGTCCCGCTGGCCGTCGCCGATGAATACGGACGCGACCATCGGGCATGCCACGGGCCGGAGGGCCGCCTACGAGATCATGAGGGCGCTGAAGAAGAAGTAGCTTTTCGCCTCGGTCCGAAGATACGCTCCTCTGTCCAAAGGGGGAGTGGTTTGCCCAATGCGATGGGGAGCCGCATAATCCGGATCAGGGTCGGATCGACAGCGAGATCTTCAGGACGCCCCGCTGGTCCAGGGGATAAAAACGGCTCGTCGGGTCCCAGCGCCTCTCCCAATCCTTGTTATAAACGAGGTAGATGTCGTTGCCCGGAGAGACCTGCCAGTGGAGCCGGGCGCTCCACCCCAGCTGGTTGGAGATGTCGTCGAACTGGATATAGTTCATCAGCCCCAGGTCCGGCGACAGGAAAAAATCGGCCTTGAGCTGATAGACGTTCTCGCTGAAGTTCCCCTGGGGCAGCCGGCCCCGGACGAGGTCGGCATCGAAGGTCAGATTCGCGTACCCTTTGAGCTTGATCGCCATCCCGACCGTCGTCTCATTGTAGTGGCCCGAATAGAACTGGCCGAACGACTCGCTCGCCTGGAATGTCAGGGCCCGGTGGTTCGCCGAGTTGAAATTAAAGCTGCCGCTGGTGAATTGATAAGAGCCGGGCGGCAGGACGACACCCTTGGCGATCTCGAAATCCGCAGGCAGGACGTCCCGGTTCGGATTGATGCTGAAGCTGAATTGCTCCCCGCTCGGGGTCCGGAAAGCAAGGGGGGAGAGGCTGATGCGGCTGGTCTCGAGGTTTCCCGAGAGGTCCCAATAATAATCGCCGCTGGCCGAAAAGAAGAACTGCCGGACAACGTTGGCCAGGGGCCCGCCCGCCGGCCGCGGCTGGAAGGAAACGCTGAGGAAGCCCGTTTGCATGGCCTGCCGCATCATGTAGCCGAGGCCCGGGTCCAGCGCCTCTCCGTAATAGGCGTACGTGCTTTGGATATTCCAGAGGTCGTTGGGGTAGCTCGCCCGGAAGCCGAAGCCGTGATGGCGGCCCGGCTCCTCGTTCCAGTTGTAGGCGGCCCAGGCGGCCAGCATGATGTTCTTGTCCCCCGGAACTTGGATGAGGAGTACTGGAAATCCATGCCGAAGAGGGAATTCCTCTCTCCCGTGGGACTCCCGTTCGTGAAGATCCAGCCCACCTTGCTCTCGGAAAAGATGTCCTGGGTCATCCGCGCGGCCAGGAAATTGCGTCCCGGAAGGTCGCCGAGCTTGTCGGTCTGGGCGTCGAGAACGGCGAGGTTGGTCTGGCCGACCTTGCCGTAGAGCTTGGTCCCGAAGAGGACCGGGACCTGCTGGCCCTGGTACAGCCCGATCGAGCGGCTGACGAACGGCTGGAAGCTGACGCTCGAGCTGAAGCTGAAGGTCTCCGAACCCTCGAGGAAGAACATCCTCTTTTCGGGGTAGAACAGGGGAAAGCGGGTCAGGTTGATGCGGCGCTCGTCGGCCTCGGTCTCGGCGAAGTCCATGTTGTAGCTGACGACGCCGACCAGGTTGGGAGTGAAATTCTTGTAGACGTCGACGCCGCCGTCGAGCTTCTCTCCGTGCGTGCCGGCCTCGTTCTCGTTCCAGGCGCTGGCGAGGCCGTAGGGCCGGACGGTGATCCCGTGCCCCTGTTTGACCCCTTCGATGCCCGTTAGGCCGGCCGCCTCCATGGGGTTATAGAAGTTGCTGTCCCGGTTGGTCCCGGATATCCGGACGGTCTCCAGCTTGCGGGCGATGATGCGCTCGACATTGAGGCCCCATGTCGTGATCCCGGGGCGGAAGGAAATGGTCTTGAACGGGATGGCCATCTCGGCGCTCCAGCCATTGTCGAGGATCCGGGCCCGGGCCTCCCAGATTCCGTCCCAGTTGAGGCTGGACTGCCCCCCGATGATCAGGCCCTCCCCCCGGGCGCCGCGCGGATTGACGAAGAAGAAGTAGGCGGTGCGCTTGTTCTGGAACGGGTCGAGAAGGACGCGGACGACGTCGTCACTCGAGCTCTGAGGCATGGCCCCATAGCCCCCATATCCCATGCCCTGGGTCTCCCCGCCGCTGTCGTGAGACAGGGAATTGGCCGCGATCCGCCGCGGCTCGCTGTCGGAGCAGAGGACCCCGATGTAGAGGTTCGTGTCGTCGTAGAGAACGCGGAGCTCGGTCTTTTCCGTCGGTTCCTGGTTCGGCTGGGGTTCGGCCATCCGGAAGGCGGAGAAGGGAGCGGCTTCGCGCCAGACGGGGTCCGAGAGGAGGCCGTCGATCTTCGGGCCCCGCGCGACACGGACGGCCCGGACCTCGGCGGCCAAGCCGAAAGAGGGCAGCCGGGCCGATAACATCAGCGAAATCAGCAGGATAACCTTCGAGGCCAGCCTGAGGCGTGACCGTGAGGACCGGGCAGATGAGTCCATGATGACCGCCAATTCTAATATTCCCGGAAGTTTTTTTCAATGCGCCGCCATCCCGTCAAGATTTGAATCGGAGGATGGAGAAGAGCTACAATAGGATAAAAATAGGGCGCGACATGAGCGCTCAGGGAAGGCCAGAAATGAAGATCTTCATGATGCTTTTAGCCTCGGGCTTGATGGTCGCTACCCTGGCGGCCCAGGACGCGCGGCCCGTCCGCGATGATGTCGGCTACTGCTGGAATCCGGCCAGCATGCAGAAGCTCGTGGAGTATCTCGAGAGCCAGGAAAAGGAGAACTTCAGCGGCGCGGGGCTCGTCGCCGCCATCTCCCCCCACGACGATTATCTCTACGCCGGGCGGATCTACTACCCGCTCTTCAGGATCCTCAGGGCCAAGGAAGTGGTCATCTTCGGCGTCACCCACGGCGCCGTCCGGAAGGAGATCAGCGGCCTCGACAGCGTCCTCATCCTGGATGAATTCAAGTCCTGGCCCGGCCTGAGGAAGCCGATCGCCGTCTCGGGGCTGAGGGAGTATCTCAAGGAGCGGCTCGACAAGAGCGTCTTCATCACGAGCAACAAGGCCCATGAGCTCGAGCATTCGATCGAAGCGATGCTGCCGTTCCTTCAGTATTTCAACCCCGAGGTCAAGATCACGCCCATCATGATCGCGCCCATGCCGTTCGGCAGGATGGACGAGGTCTCGACGAAGCTCGCCGGCGTGATCGCGGACTACATGAGGGAGAAGAGCCTCGCGGCCGGGAAGGACATCTTTTTCCTCATCTCGGCTGACGGCAACCATTACGGAAAGGACTTCAACAATTCCGCCTTCGGCGAGGGGGAGAGAGCCTGGGACGCGGCCCGCGAGCTCGACCGGCGCCTGATCCGCTCTTACCTGACGGGCGTTCTGGACGGCGGGAAGATCGAGGGTCTGACCCGGGAGCTTTGGGGCCGGACCTATCTCGATTACCGGAACACCTATTGGTGCGGCAAGTATTCCGTCCCCTTCGGCCTCCTGGCCGCGGAGAAGATCGTCGGGAGGACCGCTCATCGGAAGATCAGCGGGACACTCTTCCGGTACTCGGACACCTACAGCGAAGGCGTCCTGCCGCTCAAGAAGACCGGCCTGGGGACGACGGCGCCGTTCTCGCTCCGCCACTGGGTCAGCTTCTGCTCGATCGGCTATTATGCGGAGTGAGCTCATCGGAGGGCCCCGGGGCATGACAAGGAGTTGACGAATGGAATACCGTTTTCTCGGAAGGTCGGGGATCAAGATCTCGGCGTTGTCTTTCGGCACTTGGGTGACCTTCGGCGACCAGCTCGGCGAGGAGACGGCCGCGGCCTGCCTGAAGGCGGCCTACGAAGCCGGGGTGAATTTCTTTGACGCCGCCGAAGCGTATGCCCACGGCAAGGCGGAGATCATGCTGGGCCGGATCATCAGGAAGTTTGGCTGGGACCGGAGCGACCTCGTCGTATCGACTAAGATTTTCTGGGGCGGCCCCGGCCCCAACGATACCGGCCTGTCCCGCAAGCACATCATCGAGGGAACGGAGGCCTCGCTCAAGCGGCTCCAGATGGATCACGTGGACCTCATTTTCTGCCACCGTCCCGACAAGGATACGCCGGTCGAGGAGACCGTCCGGGCCATGTCGCATCTCATCGGCCAGGGGAAGGCTTTTTATTGGGGGACGAGCGAATGGCCGGCCGAGGAGATTCGGGACGCTTTCCATATCGCCCGCCGCGAGCGCCTCGTCCCGCCGACGATGGAGCAGCCCCAGTACAACATGTTCCACAGGGACCGCGTCGAGCGCGAATACCGGCGGCTCTACGAGGACTTCGGCCTCGGCACGACGGTCTGGAGCCCCTTGGCAAGCGGTTTCCTGACCGGGAAATATGCCCAGGGGATCCCCGAAGGGTCGAGGCTTTCGCTCCGCGGCTATCAGTGGCTGAGGAAACGTTACGAAGGCCCCGAGGGCGAGGCCAACCTCAAGAAGGTCCGGAAGCTGGGCCGCCTGGCGGCCGGATTGAAGATCTCGCTTCCCGAGCTCGCCCTGGCCTGGTGCCTCAAGAACCCGCGGGTGAGCACGGTCATCACCGGGGCCTCGCGTCCGGAACAGGTCGCGCAGAACATGAGAGCCCTGGACGCCGTGAAACTCTTGACAGACGATGTGATGGACAAGATCGAGAAGATCCTGGGCAACAAGCCGCAGCCCGAGCCCGACTTCCGTTCCCAATAATTACGGTGACACACAACTAATTACCGAAATAGGATCAGGCCTCTATTTAGTGTATTTAGTTGTGTGTCACCGTTATTACTAACGGCCGCCTTTTGCGGCCCAATCATCGAGCGCCCGCCCCTCCGAGATCATCGTGACGCCCTCCGACCGGGCGGCCTTGAGGAACCAATCCAGCAGCTCCTCGCGCTTGGACGGCCAGGGCCAAGCGGCCTTCCTCCCGGCGGCTTCCCTCGCTAAGGCCTCCCATTTGGCCAGTACGGCGTAGGCAACGGCCATCCGGACCCTCTTCACCCGCCTGCCGTATTCGATCGTCCCCTCGACCCTCTCTTCGGCCTTTCGCAGGATGTTCCAGGACCGCACGAGGGTGTTCAGGGACAAGAACTTGGCCCCGGGCGGCGAATAACAGCCGAGGTAGTCCCCGGCTTCCGCCACGGCCTTGTCGAGGAGGGCCAGGTACTCCGCGACCGGCCCGGCGGCCGGACCGTAATACCCTTTGATGAACTCTTCGCGTAGCTGCGACGGATCGGACCGGGGATCCCAAAGCAGCTTGGCCAGCATCCAGGCCCGCATCTCGGCCATCTCCGAGCCCCAGGACTCGTAGGCACCCTGCTCGAAGATCCCCCGGACCTTGTTCCGCACGAAGAGCCGGATGTTCGGGCCGAGGACCCGGTAGTTGGGGTGGGGCTGGACGTAATGAGCGAAGTCGGTCGTATAGTCCCAGACGAACAGCCGGTCGGCGATCGCCGACCAGCCCTTGAGGTCGCCGAAAAACTCCTTGTTGCGCTCGTCGTCCAACGGCTTGCTGAAGGAGCACTCGATGCTGCACAGGCGGACGATGACGTTGGCCCTGGGCCGGGTGACCTTCGGCGGCTTCCGCGTGTATTGATAGGCGAGGGTGTCGATCGTGACGTTGGGGAACTCCTTTTCGATATCCTCGGCCACCGCGTTCACGAACCTGAGAAGGAGGCCCGACGGGCTCCCTTCCTCCTCGTCCACGGCCCGGCAGCGCGCGCAGGTGCAGGGATTGAAGCAATCGTTCTGGGAGACCGAGGCGATCGTCGCCTTGGGGTTCGCGCGCAGAAAGCCCTTGAGGTTCCGGACGAGCTCCCGCCGCATCTCCTCGTTCGTCAGGCAGAGCTGGGCGTCCTCGCTCGTCCGTCGGCCCTTGATCTCGCTGAACCATTCGGGATGGTCCTTGAAGTATTTTTCCGGAGGGATGAGCCTGTAGAACGTGTGGACGAACCCCTCGTAAACATGCCGGCCGCCGTAAAGGTCGTTTCCGCCCGACCGGATGCCGTTGGCCTTGTTCCGGGCGGACCAAGTGTCGTCGAAGGCGACATACCAGAAAGGCTCACGGTATTCGAGGGGAGGGGAGAACCTCAGAGAGACGGGCTTGGCCTTGAGCGTCGGCTTCCAGGGGATGTGGCTCGCCGCCGGCGTCCACCAGCGGCAGCCCACGACATCCTCGAGGAACGTGGCGACGGCATAGAGGGTCCCGCGCGGGCTGCCCCCGGCCAGGATAAGGTCCGGGCCGGCCGAGCGGATGACGATCTCCTCCGGGGCCAGCCCCCGGACGCTGAACGCGGGGTCGGCCAGCCGGGCCGCCGCTTCCCCCACGAGAAGCCGGCCTACGGGGCCGGAGGCCTCATGGACGACCGGGAAGTCGCCGCCCGTCACGAGGTGGAGGAAGAAAGACAGTTCCGAGGCCGCCTGGAGCTCGGTTTCGGGGGCGCTTTCGGCCACGACGACCGCCGCCGCGGCCTTTCCGCCCCGGGCGATAGTGAGACCCGCGGCTGCCGCGGACGTCCATAGAGATAGGGCGATGATGACGAGGACGACCATTCTCAGGGAGGACCTATGGGACATGATTCCCCTCCTTCTTGAAGCTCGTATTATTCCCGACCTGGCCGGCGATTACAAGCCGTCCCAAGCCGGCCGGTTGACTTTCGCTTCGGCCGGGTGCTACTATTCTGACGCGAGCAAGGTCAGTCCCATGAACGAAGTGGATGAGCTCTCCAAGATCGATCTCGGCGGCCTGCCGCCGCTCCGGCCCATGCTCCTCGACGATCTCTACCAGAACGTCCTCAAGAACCTCCACCTGGAGCTCGGCAGCGGCCCCGTCCTCTACCTCATCTCCCCCAATTATTCCGTCCTGAACCCGACGTCCGACGAGACCATCACCGACTTCATCGCCCGCAAGGAAAGCCTCCTCGACTACCTCAAGGAGGCCGTCGTCCAGAACCTGGCCGTCTATTCCGTGCTCGTCGACGTCAGCAGCTATTTCATCGAGCAGAACAACGGCCTCGTCCTGGCCCGGCTCCGGGAGCGGGACTCCGAGGGGCGGCGCTTCGAGATCAAGTTCTACACCCACTCCCCGCAGGAGCTGACGACCCATTACGAAGACAAGATCTACATCGGCCGCGATTTCGTCGACCTCTTCAACCCGGCCCGGAAGTACTTCGGGGTCAAGGACACCCTCATCTCGCTCAAGACCCAGTACGAGAAGCTCCTCGCCCGGGCCGAGGCCAAGCTGAAGAAACCCGCCGAGTTCAAATCCTATTTCCAGGAGATCGGCGAGTCCGTCAACGAGCTCCACAACGAGAGCCTGCTCATCCTCCAGAGCCTGCCCCCGCACCTCGATTTCGCTAAGCTCGCCGGCAAGGACCTCATCGACGTCAACGCCCAGTACCGGGCCATCAACCATTTCGTCATCGAGCTCAACGACGAGGTCAGCGAGTTCGAGAACCTGCTCCGGGCCAAGCAGCGCTCCGATTTCGTGCGCTACGTCACGAAGTACAAGAAGGACGTCACGAACACGATCTCGTATTTCAATATCAAGGTCAACGGCCTCATCACCCAGCGCATCTACCAGATGAAGTCCCGCCACTCCTAAAAAAACGGCCGGCCCCCGAGGGGACCGGCCGCATCGAGCATGTCCCTTCTCTTATGACGCGCGGCTCAGTGCTTCTCCTGGATGCGGATGTCGCCGTAGCTCGTCGAGAGGGAAACCGCAGGTCTGTCCGTGTTCTCGACGAACGCCTTGATGAGGGACGTTCCGTTGCTCTTTTCGAGGGAGGGCTTGCCGGAGAGCCCCCAATGGACGGAGCCGCCCCTGGCCTGGGCCTCGAGCGGCGAGGCCTCGCCGGCCGGCCAGTAGAGATCGATGTCCCCGTATTCGTCCCGGACATCCACGGGGAATTTCAGGTCCGACGGGCGCAGGACAAGCCCGCCATGCCGGAGGGAGATCTTCACCTTCGCCGAGAAATCCTCCAGGTCCACGTTTTCGTAAGATGACGCGACAGAGATCTCCGGCCCCTTGATGAGAGAAGCCGTCACCTCGACGTTGTTGCCGCTCACCCGGAGACTCCCCTGGACGTTCATGGCCTTGACCGGCTCGTAGGTGGTCTCGACGTCCAGGTCTCCGTGGATGTCCTGGGCTTCAACCCGGCAATGCCGGGCCCGGACCCGGGTCGCCCCGGCGTTAATGAGGGAGATCCGTTCATAGGAGGATTCGACGGACACGGGCCCTTGGACCCGGCGCCCGTCGACCTCGGAGTGCGAGCCGCTGATGACGGCCTTCCCGCCGACGTCCTCGAACCTGACCTCGCCGTAGGAGTGATCGACGCTGAGATCCCCGGCGACGGAGAGGGCCTTGACGTTAGCGTGCCTGTTGATGATCCGGCAGCCAGCCTTGAGGTTCTCGGCCTCGATGTCCTCGTATGAGGATTCCAGGGCGCAGGCCCCTTCGATATCGGACGCGGACACGCGGCCGTGGCGGTTCCTGAGGTCGGCCTCTTTGAGGGAAGCCACCTTCACCAGGCCATACGAATTAGTGACTGTGACCGTCATCCGCCGGGGGACGACGAGAATGAAGCCGGTCTCGAAGTTCCGCTTCGTGAACTCGTCCCGGTTCGTGGAAAAGGACAGCCGGTCCGCCGATTTCTTCAGGATGTAATGGAGCTTGTCGGCGACCGCCCGGGCGTCCGCCTCGTCCCGCCGCCAGACCTTTTTCTGGAACGTCAGCTGGACGGTCTCCTGGTCGGCCCCCCTGACCTCCACCCAGCCGTGGCTGTTCGTCACTTCGAGGCTCGCGGGGACGGGGGCCTCGATCGTCTGGGTTTCCTCGAATGAATAGGCCTTCCCGAAGCCGAAGAACTCCCCGTCCTCATTGAATGTCCAGCCCCACGTCGTCCAGTTGCCCGTCTGCACCTCATAGACGACGACCCCGACGGCGAGGAGGACGATGACGAGGAGGATCTCCCTAAATTTCATGGCCTTTGTCCTGGGGCGGCGCGGGCGTCACCAGCTCGGCTTTGCCCCTTTCTTTAAGCCCGTAGTATAGCTTGTTGGCTCCCCAGACGATGAGGATCACGGGCCAGAATCGCCAAAGCTGCCAAAAAAGGTGCCAGACTCTGACGTGAAGGGCCTGGAGCAGGAACATCCCTCCAAAGAAAATGAGGATGATCCCCCAGATAAGAGAATCTCTGCTTCTTTGTTTTGCCATTTTGCAACCTCCGTTATTTCCCGCTCTTCGCTCTGGCTAAAGCGTCGAAAACGAACTTTACTCCGATGGTGATGACTGCGACCGGCAGAATGACGCTGAAAAGAGTCGCGACATCTATGATATCGAAGTTCATCAGGATCAGCAGGCCGCCGAGGGCGATTAATGCGATCCCCCAGAAGATGGATCCGGAGGCGGCAGCCTTCGGCAGGATATCCAAGCCCGCGGCCTCCTCCGGCTTCTGTCCGGCTATGGCTAGGTTGATAGACTTGGCATTATTGACGGAGTCAACGATCTGGAAGAGCCAGAGCCCTCCCAGCAACAACCCCATAAAGACATCAGCCGTCGGTTCAATGGGATGACGAGACAACTGGACAATCAGCCAGACGGCAAAAAGCGCATAAAATATCGCTTTAAGCATCAGGCCGTTGTAAAGAGCCCCCAGTCCCGGGAAAATGATAGACAGGATGGCTGCCACGGCCGGCGACTTGGTCGGCTTCGGCTGGATGACGATTTTTTCGTCCATGGTTTAACCTCCAATGGATGAGATTATTTCTTATCCTCTTGACCCTTGATGGGATTGAGGGTCTTGATGGAATCGACGACGGTGTTCTTGAGCGAGCCCAGTTCGTCCGTCACGGACCCCGCCTTGGCATAGAGCTTTTCGACCTGGTTGTAGCCCAGGTGGATCTGGCGGTCGATGGCCTTCTGGATGCTGCGCCCCTGCGGATGGAAGAAGACGAAGGACAGGGCGATGAACAGGACCGTGAACGCGGCGTAGACGGGCTGGAGCGACGGCCGGAGCACGAAGTCGGAAACCGTTCCGAAGAAACTTCTCTTTTCAGGGATGGCGTAGAGTCTGGCCATGAGGGCCGGGCCGGGCTCCAATTCGGGGAAACCCGCCAGGGCTCCCTGCGTTTCGCGGAAAAGTGAAAGGAGCTCGGCGCAGGAGGAGCAGGCGGCGAGATGGCCGTCCATCTCCAACCTTCCCTCGCCCGAGAGCTCGCCTTCGAGATACGCGGACAGGAGTTCCTCGAACCGTTCGCAGGTCATGAAAGCTCTCCTTTTTTCTCCTTCAGGACCTCGGCCAGGGCGATCCGCGCCCTGTTGACACGGGATTTAACCGTCCCCAGGGGGAGCCCGAGGATCTCGGCCATCTCCTCGTAGCTCCGCCCCTGGAGGTCCCTCAGGATGACGGCCATGCGCATCTCCGACGACAGGCGGTTGAGGCCTTCCCAGATGAGGGCTCGGGTCTCCTTGCGGGCCAGGCTCTCTTCGGGACCGGGAATGGACGCCTGGGGGAGGACCCGTTCGTCGAAATCGTCACGCTGGGTCCTTTCCCACTTTGTCCTCCGGTACTCGTCGATGAGATGGTTCTTGGCCAGGGTCAGGAGCCAGGCCGTGAAGTTCTTCTCGAAATCGAACTTGGCGAGCGAGCCGTAGAGCTTGAAGAAAATTTCCTGGGTCATGTCCTCAGCCTCCTGGCGGCTGCCGGAGAACTGATAGGCCATGTTAAAGACCCTCTTGGCGTACGTGTTCATGAGCGTTTCCCAGGCTCCCTGCCTGCCTTCCAGGCATTCTCTGACGATCGCTTTCAAATCCACTCAATTCACCCTGGTTGACGGAAATGGCCGGCCGAAAGTTCCATTTTCGGGCCTATTTTCGTATAAAACGCCCCTTGCGGGCAATAAGAGGAGGTCAAATCCTCATCCTGCCGCTTTCCGGGCGCATCCCTCTTGAATCAAGGCCAAGAGCGGCGAAATGAAGATTTGACGCCGTCTTGATATAATAAAAGGCGTGGCCGCCTGAAAAGTGCAACGTTTCAGGGGCCGGACAGGTTTATGAAATTGAGAATGGACGAGCAAGAGTTGATCCGCCGAGTCCAGGACGGAGATGAGGAGGCGTTTGCCCAGATCATGGCTCTTTATAAGGACAAGATCGTGAACTACCTGTACCAATTCACCGGCGATTACCAGAAGGCCGTGGAATTGTCCCAGGAGACCTTCGTCCGGGTCTATTTCAAGGCCGACAAGTATCGGCCGATCGCGCCTTTGTCCTCCTGGATCTACACCATCGCCTCCAACCTGGCCAAGACCGAGGCCAAAAGGGCGAGGCGGATGACGACGGTCTCCATCGAGGAGGTCGTCAACCATTATTCGGCCGGGACTTTTTACGAGGATCCCGCCGACCCCGGTCTCACCCGGAACCTCCGCGAGGCCCTGGAGACGCTCCATCCCCGCTACCGCATCCCGGTCGTGCTCAAGGACATGGAGGGATTCTCCCAGGAAGAGATCGCCCGGATCATCAAGCGTCCTGTGGGGACCGTCAAGGCCCGGATCAGCCGGGGACGTGAACAGCTAAAAAAACAGCTGGAGAAGGCCCTGGAGGGGAAGGGCTATCCGGCCAAACAAGAGGTGAACGAACATGGAAGGGCATGAATTAGTGGGCAAGGTGAACAGGGTGAAGGCGCCCTCGGACTTCGACGAGCGGGTCTTCACGAGGATCGGCGAGGCCAGGCAGGCGCGGGCTCGGCGGCAAGCGGCTTTCCGTTACGCTTTCGCGGGGTCGGCGGCCCTTCTCCTGGTCGGTTTCGTGCTCCTGAATGTCCATGTCGTGAATACCCAGGGTCCGCGGGCCTTCGCCGACAAAGGCCTTTCTGAAGGTCTGATGACTCAGCAGCCCCCGTTCTCCGGCCTCGCCGGCGATGGCGTCGCCAGGACCTATCTCCCCGTCCTAGAGACCGTGGATTACTCGAACGAGTTCCGGAACGTCTCCAATCAACCCCGGACTGTTTACATACTGGAGCAGGTTTCCGAAGTCAGACCTACGGAAATCAAGTTTTAGGAGGTTTTTCGGGCCATGAACAGGATTTTTAAACCGGCTCTCATGATCATGGCCGTCCTGCTGGTTTCGACCCTGACCCTCAGGGCGGCGCCGGCCGGGACGGGCGCAAGCGAGAAGGATATCGCTGACATCGCTAAGAGGACCTATCCATCGGTGGTCCGGGTCGAGGTCCGAAACCGCATGCGCCGGGTCGCGACCGGGGTCATCATCGACAAGGACGGCGACGTCGTCACGACGGCCCTGATGTCGCCGCGGAACGAGAAGATCACGATCACGACCTCGGACGGCAAGACCTTGGACGCCGAGTTCCTCGGGTTTGACACCGAAACCCAGCTGGCCGTGCTCAAAGCCAAGGGCATGGGCCTGCCCGCGCTCCCCATGGGCGACGCCGGGAACCTTTCCGCCGGCTGCTGGGTCTGCGTCGTCGGGATCTCCCCCGAACGGACGGCGGCCGTGACCCAGGGGATCGTGAGCTCGGTCGCCGAGGACAGGCTCCGCCTGAACATCTGGGTGACCCCCGGCTCGAGCGGAGGTCCGGTCGTCGATGAGAAGGGGCAGATGGTCGGGCTCCTCCGCGGGATCTACCTGGAGGAAAAGCCCGTTGTCTTCCATTTCCGGGACAGGGAGCAGGCCGGCTCCGGGTTCGTGATGAGCCGGGCCGAAGCGCCCTCCTCGGGGATGGCCATCGCCGTTCCCGTCGGCGTCGTCCGGAGCGTCGCGGCCGAGATCCGGGAGAAGGGCAAGGTCCAGAGGGGCTGGCTGGGCGTCGGCGTCGCCCTGAACGAGGCCGGCAAAGTGGAGATCGGGGGGATAGACCCCGAGAGCCCCGGCGAGATGGCCAAGCTCAACGAGGGGGACGTCATCCTCGCGCTCGACGGCAAGAACATCACCAGCCCCGACATGCTGGGGGCGGAGATCCGCAAGATGAAACCCGGCCAGACCGTCGTCCTCAAGATCGAACGGGACGGAAAGCCCATGGACGTCAAGGTGAAGCTTGGGGAATACAGCGCGGACAACGCCCGGAAGGAAATGGAGCTCCGCTTCCCGGGGATTTTCCCGCCCATGAGCCCGCAGGAAGGGCCCGAAAAATCGCAGCCGCAGCAGCCGGCCCCCGGCCAGCCGCCGTCGACCAGGAGGCGGATGCCGGGCTATCGCTCGCAGACACCTTTTCCTTCCATGGAAATGCGGAAGTACATCGGCGCCTACTGCAGGGAACTCAATCCCGAGCTGGCCGCCTATTTCGGCGTCAAGGAAGGGACGGGGCTCATCGTCGCCCGGCTGACCGAAAAAGGCCCGGCCCAGAAGGCCAAACTCAAAGTGGGCGATGTCATCGTCCGCGTCGATGGGAAACGCATGGAGTCGGCCAACGACCTCATCGACCTCATCCAGGATAAGAAGAAAGGCGACAAGGTCAAGGTCGAGATCCTGCGGGAAAAGAAGCCCATGACCATGGAAGTCGTGGTCGAGGAAGAGAAAGTGGACGGAGGCGACCCGGGTTCCGGAGATTTCCGGGGCTTCCTCCAATCCTGGCAGGGCTACACCGACGCGTTCCAGAATGAGCTCAGGAGATGGCAGAACGAATATGGCCCGGAGCTCAGGGCCAACATGAAAGAGATCGACGAGGACTTCGCCCAGAGGAGCAAGGGATCCGTCAGAGAGATCAAAGCCTTGTTCAAACCCATGCTGAAAAAGGTCTGATGACCTACTCCTGTCTTCAGGGGGCCGTCCCTTCGGGGGCGGCCCCCCCTTTTTTATACGTCACGTTCTTCATTCGGGAAGCTTGAGCCATTGTCTCCGGAGGCGTTCGAATTCCTCGCCCGGGAGGCGGGATTTCTCGAGGAGGCCTTCGACCTCCCGCTGCCGCAGGGCTTCATACAGGATGACCGCGACGGAAACCGATAGGTTGAGGCTCTGGACCATGCCGAGCATCGGGATCCGGACGACCTTGTCGGCAAAAGCAAGGGATTCCGCGGAGATCCCTTCCGACTCGCTGCCGAAAACCAAAGCCAGGGGACGGGTATAGTCGATCTCCGTGTAGAGAAGAGCCTCGGCCTCGAGGTGAGTGGCGACGATCATGAAACCCTCTTTCTTGAGGGGGACGAGGCATTCGGCCGCCGTCCCGTGGACCCCGATCTCGAGCCACTTGTCCGCCCTGGTCGTGATGGCCTCGTTGAACCGGAGGAGCTCGGGGTTGGGAGAGATGAGGTCCAGGTGGAGGATCCCGGCGGCGTCGCAGGTCCGGATGACGGCGCTGGCGTTATGGGCGATGGTCACGCCCTCGAGGACGACGCGCAGGTCGGGCTGGCGGAGGGAGAGGACGCGGTTGACCTTGTCGATCCTTTCGGGCGTCGGCACGGGCCAACTATATCAGACTCCCGGGGGCGATTCAATTTCGGGGCGGGGAGCGGCGGATATAGAAACGGCCGCTTTTTTATTGTATATTTGACGCGCCGTGCCGGTGTGGCGGAATTGGCAGACGCGCGGGACTCAAAATCCCGTCCGGGGCAACTCGGGTGTGGGTTCGATTCCCTCCACCGGCACTGTTTTCCCCTGATTTTCTTCATTTTTCTTTTGGGCACCATTAGTCGGGATTAGGCGAATTTAGGCAAGATCTGCGGCACCGGCGTTACACGGGGAGTTATCTGCCTCGGCCTCAACAGCCCGGACCGCCCCAATCTCCGGCTCCCGAACCAATTGGGGATGACCCGTTGCCCCCAATCCTGAACGCGGACGGAATAACCTGCTCAGAAATACGCGATACATTTTTCTAGCATTGAGGGGTCTTATTCCTTCAGGCTCCAAGCTTGAAAAGCTCGCTTCGGGGGACGTACATTGAGCGGGGGTCGGTTATTTTTTCCCCTGGTTCGACCTTGAATCCTGCTCTTTGTATGATAGCGACGTTCTTCTTTTCCAGTTTGTAGGTTTCTCAAGGATATATAAACGTTCTTTCTATCCCCCTTCTCATGGGCGAAAGCCGAAGTTACTCTTAGTCTCCGATTTCGACCCGGCAGTATAGATTCGGACGCCCGTAAGCGTAGCAGTACCAGAACCCATCCTGCCCAAGCAAGAAGTACGTGTCCATATCGAAGAACCACGAGGGCCAGACTGCAGCATAGAACCAATGCTCGCCAAAGTAGTACTGATGGTAGCCGTTGTGGAATCTATAGGAAGCACCGCTCTGGCGGACGAAGCGCATGTGATTCGCCGTCCCGTAGTGCTCCGGGTGATAGACTCGCCCTTTGTAATCGTGGCGCTCCACTCCCTGACTAACGGACGCCTGCCCCTGTGCAGGGCGGCTCTGAGACTGGGGAGCCGACTGAGTGCCTCGCTGAGGCAGAGCGGGCTTCACAGCCTCCTTCTGCGTCGTCTTCGGAGCGGGCTTCACAGCCTCCTTTTGCGTCGTCTTCGGAGCGGGCTTTGCAGCCGCCTTCTGCGTCGTCTTCGGAGGCGACTTCGTCTCCGTCTTCTTCTTCTTCTCGTCCTCGGTTTGGGCCGCCAAGGCCAAGCACAGAAATAGAACACCCAGAACCGCAAACACTTTTTTCATGTTGCCTCCTTCTTCGTTGTCATCTATCTCGCCAAGCCTGAGAGAACGGCGATAGAATCCGGTTCTATCGGCATCCGGAGCCGCTCCCTGAAGTCGGCCAGTCTTCTGAAGAGTTCCCTTTTACTTTCCGGGATCACCTTCTGGACTGCCGCCTCAAGTCTCTTTCTGTTTTGATCATCCCGGCTGGAATAGAAAAGTAGCTGCATGGGTTTTAGTTGTTCATTCAAAAACGAATCTAGGGCATTTCTCGCCCTCATCATGGATAATCATCAAGAAACATGCCAAATTCATAAAACCGGACGATCCGTTTTTTATAGGGATGATGTGATGGGACGAGCCGCTTGCCCCCGGAAGCGGCAGCCATAAGTTCGCTTAATTGGCACTTATTCCTAAAAATGAGGACTCATTCTTTTTTTTAAAAGCCCCTGACCGGCTCATCCCGTCGGGCGCACAACCGCTGACCTGCCCTCCTAAAATCGGTCCAGGAATAATGAGAGAAAACCTTGGAGAAAGGAGTCTTGATGGGCAGGCTACGGTTCACTAAGCTGGCCAAGGTCTAACGAGATCGGATTCACTTCAGCCGGAAGATGCGGGCGTCACCGGCGCCAAACTCGAGGACGCAAACCCGCTCACCGTTATCTCCAACTGAGGCCAGGCCAGAGTTGAGGTAGTCCTGGAGACTGAGCACAATTTGACAGTCTGCTAGGCTACGATTTATCATCGATGGGGCGGGAGGTAAGTTATGGGGTTGTTGACTGATAATCGGGAATTAAGCATATTGATAATACAAGGAGTGGGAATATGAAAAGAGTTTGTTTTCTCGCAACGGTATTATTTCTTGTCTCGAACATTGTTTTTGCTACGAGCATGCAAAATGTCGCCACAGCTAGCAAGGAGCAAGACATTACAGGCAAAGAACTGCTCAGCAAGATTACTTCATCCAAGCCCACGGATCACATGTACGCATTAGGGTATGTCAGTGGAGTCTATGGCGTACTCGAGAGTCAGGGAATCGCTCCTGACCGGGCCATTGCGGAGAGGCTTTTAGAAACCGTAAAAAAATACTTAGAAAAGAACAAGAACGTTCTGGACCATCCTGCTTCAGAGCTGGTTACGTCAGCCCTAAAACTTCACTCGACGGGAAAATAAGACGCCTCTCTGGGCTCTTGGGCCAGGCTCTCTCTAAAAATGTCGACGGCTTCCGGGACGTCCGACAAGACCTTCCCTGGCCTATCTCGGGTCGGGAGAGCTCACCGCGAAAGTGTGCGCCTCATGAACGTGCGTAGCTTGACTTACCATTCCCAGTATCATATAAAGGTTGGTGAAAAGGAGGGTATCAGCATGAGAATGCCCCGTGCCTTCTTTAGATTGGTATTGCTGCTGGCCGCGATCGCCGCTCTGACTGCCGCGGCCACATCAGCGCTTCAGGTGGCCCCGCCTCCGCCTCAGGCATCCGCGTAACCCGACCTCACCGCGGTGAAGGCCGATTTCGTTCCCGGCGATAAGATCATTTTTTACGACGACTTCAGCGATATGGTCGGCGATGAGCCTCCGCCGCACTGGAAGGTCCGCGGCGGGGCGGTGGAGCTGAGGGTCGGATCCGGGGTTTGCCAGCTCACGGTCATGAGTGGGAACCCGAGACTGACCCCGATGCTCAAGGGGCTTCCCAAGAATTTCACTCTCGAGACCGAATTGAAATTCGACGACCCCGTCGATGTGCGCTCCATCTGGTATTTCTACGACGCGACCTGGGACGGGCCCAACGGACCCGACGCGGCGCTGCGCGTGTTTCTGCAATCCCAGACGGGAGCCCTCTCCGTTCAGGTCAGGCACAGCGGAAAGGACGGGGTCGAGGACCTTGCCAACACCTCGGTCCAAGTGGACTTCAGCCAGCCGGTGAAGGAAGCCGTCTGGGTGCAAAACGGGCGGCTGCGGGTCTATATCAACGGGGAACGGGCCGTCGACGTGAACCAGGTCGAGCTACCCCCGCTGACGGGTGCGGAACTGGGGCCGGAATACGGAGAGGCCAAGCTAGGCTACCGCATGGTGCGCTTCGCCGAATCGACGCCGGATTTCAGCCAGGTGATCTCGTCGTCGGGCCGTTACGTCACCCACGGCATTCAGTTCGACACGGACAGCGATCGGCTGAAACCCGAATCGGCACCGATCATCAAGTCCGTCGCGCGGGGTCTGGAGACGAATCCTAACCTCAAGCTCCAGATCGAAGGGCACACCGACTCGACCGGGAACGCGGACCACAACCTCGACCTTTCGAAGCGCCGCGCGGAAGCCGTGAAGGCCGTGCTGGTGTCGCAATTCAAAGTGGACGCCGCCCGGCTGACGACCGTCGGCCTTGGCGCCACGAAGCCGATCGGTTCGAACGACACGCCGCAGGGCCGTGCTCAAAACCGACGCGTGGAGTTCGTGAGGCAGCAGGCGGGCAGCAAGGCTGCTAGAATATTCTCAGTAGACTTTTCTGTTGCAATGGGCAGGGGAGCGCGACCAGCGATGCGCCGGGCTTCCAGGGGGTTCCAGGTTTTCGTCAAACCGGCCGGACCTCTCTGCAACCTGGCGTGCCGCTACTGTTATTATGTGGGCAAGGAGCTTTATGCGCGGAGCGAGGACCCTCCCCGAATGAGCGACGACCTGCTCGAGGACTACATCGTCCAGCATATCGCCGCATCTCCCGACGAGATCATCCGTTTCTCCTGGCATGGCGGAGAGCCGACCGTCCTGGGCCTGGATTTTTTCCGCCGGGCGGCGGCCATCCAGCGGAAGCATCGTCCGGCCGGGCGCCTGATCGCCAACGGCCTGCAGACCAACGGGATCCTCCTGGATGAGGGCTGGGGGCGCTTTCTCGCCGAGGAAGGATTCGCCGTGGGTCTCAGCCTGGACGGGCCCCGGGACATGCACGACCGCCATCGAACATCCAAGGACGGGAAATCCACGTTCGACCAGGTCATGCGCGGCTACGAAGTCCTGCGGCGCCATAATGTCTCGACCGATATCCTGTGCGTCGTCAGCGATGCGAATGTTTCCCGTCCGCTCGAAGTCTTCGGGTTCTTCAAGGGAATCGGAGCGTCCTACCTGACGTTCATCCCCCTCGTCGAGAAGGCGCCCGGGGCCGGCGGAGGAGTGACCGCCGAAACTGTCCCAGCCGCGGCCTGGGGCGAATTCCTGTGCGCCGTTTTCGACGAGTGGGTCGGCGGCGATATCGGCCGGGTCAAAGTCCAGATCTTCGAGGAAGCGGCCCGGGCCGCGTTCGGCCAGGAACATTCCTTGTGCATTTTCCGCCCCGTTTGCGGCGACATTCCCGTCGTCGAGCGGAACGGAGATTTCTACGCCTGCGACCACTTCGTCGACCCGGCCCACCGGATCGGCAATCTCCTCGAGACGCCCCTGGCCGAGCTCCTGGAGAGCCCGGCCCAGAAGGCGTTCGGGCAGGCCAAGCGCGATTCACTCCCCCGATATTGCAGAGAATGCGAATCCCTGGAGATGTGCCACGGCGAATGCCCTAAGAACCGTTTTATCAGGACCCCGGACGGCGAAAACGGCCTGAACTATCTTTGCGAGGGTTACAGGCGTTTCTTCAGGCACTGCCGGCCTTTTGTCGACGCCGTGGCCGCCGCGTGGCGCCGGCAGTCCCCTTGACTCAGCCCCTGAGCTTTTTCTTGAAGAACTCGAGCGTCCGCTTCCAGGCCAGCTCGGCGGCTTCCTTGTTGTAACGCGGGGCCGGGTTCGTATCGTTGAAGAACGAGTGCTCAGCGCCCGGGTACATGAAGATCTTATAGTCGACGGACGCGTTTTTGAGCGTCTCCTCGAAGGCCGGAATGCCCCCGTTGATCCTCTCGTCGTTCCCGGCATAGTGGATAAGCATGGCCGCCTTGATCTTCGGGACGTCCGCGGGCGCGGGCTGCATTCCGTAGAACGGGACCGCAGCCGCCAGGTCCGGGGAATGGACGGCGACCTGGTTGGTCATTCCTCCCCCCCAGCAGAAGCCCATGCAGGCGACCTTCCCCGTCGATTGGGGATCGGTCTTGAGATAGCGGACCGCGGCCACGAAATTCTTGATGTTGGCGTCGGTGTCGAGCTTCTGGAAGAGGGGCCGCGCCTCGTCCGGATTCGCCGGCGTCCCCCCGAACGGCGAGAGGGCGTCCGGGGCGAGGGCCAGGTATCCTTCCTTGGCCACTCGCCGGGCCACGTCCTCGATATGGGCATTGAGGCCGCGGTTCTCGTGGATGACGACGACGCCGGGCCTCTTTTGGGCGTCTTTCGGCCGGGCCGAGTAGGCGCGGATGTCGCCCGTCGCGCCGGCATAGTTGATGTACTGCGTCCGGAGCCCGGGATCGTCCTTCGGGACGGACTGGGACGCTTCCGGACGAGCTTCGAGCAGCGGAAGAAGGGCCGACGCGGCGGCCGTGCCGCCGGCCAGACTGGCGAGTTTTCTGAGGAATTCCCGGCGGTCCAGGCCGCCCCGCTTGAATTCATCATAAAGGTCAACAATCTTGGGATCCATGTTTATCCTCTCCTTGACCTGAATATTGGACCTCATCCTTAAAAAACGGACTCAACATGAGGAGCACCTCCCCCGCGTCGCCGCGACTCCGTTATAGCCCGTCATAATTCCACCGTTCCCAGTGGATATTTTCGGGGTTGAATTTGTCCTTCGGCGCTTCGGTGCCGGCGGGGTGTCCGACAGGAATGACGGCCAGCGGGATCACGTCCTTGGGGATACGGAGCGTTTCCCGGACGAAGGCCGCCTTCCCTGGGTCGGGATAGGCGGCGGTCCAGACCGCGCCCAGGCCCAGCGCTTCGGCGGCCAGAAGGATATTCTGGGCGGCCAGGGCGCTGTCGATGATGGCAAACTCGGCCATCTTATTGAACGCCTTCTCCACAACGGCACAGACGACGATCCCGGCCCCGGCCCGCCGCAACATCTGGGCATAGGGCAGCCCTTCGGCCAGGGCATTCAGCATCGCTGGTTCCGTGACCACGACGAACGCCCAGGGCTGGCAGTTAACAGCGGACGGCGCGGCCATGGCCGCCCTGAGGATCGTGTCCAGGTCTTCGCGGGCCACGGCCTCGCCTGTGAATTCGCGGACGCTCTTGCGGGAGTGAATGACGTCCAGGGCAGGGGATTTTTTCGGGGTCATCGAGTCTCCTTCTCTTAGTCATCCATTATGAATCGCCGGCCTCCGCTTGTCAAAAGCGCAAGGATAGCCTCCCCCTCTCGGCGCAACCTAAAGCCCCCAAAGGCTAGGATGTAGGCAAAGTCTTGGCCGGTGAGCCTGCTCCCCGGTTCGGCCTTCTTAAAGAAACTGGGCAACTAATCACACGATCATTGGGTAAAAAAAATTTACATTATTGAATAATTAAGAACCGGGTGATTTGTAATGTTTCCCTTATGAAGTAAGATAAGCTAGGTCTGTTAATTGGCACTGATTTTGCATACAATTTAGTAGGCAATGGTGCCGAAGGGGATTTGCTTCAATCTGCAGGTTGTGCATTGAGCGGGGACAGGCCAACAAACCTCGAAGTCATTAAGAGAGGGCTCGGAGCCTCTCAGACAGCTGGATCGGAGGCAAGAATCTCGTATCGGTGACGCGCGCACGGACCGAGGGATCGAATGCTCCATCAACAGCGAATAATCTGCGGACTGGCCATCATCTTCTTCCTCTGCGGGGGGTCCGTTCCGGCTTTGCTTCCGGCAGGCCATCCGGGAAGCTGGGCCGTGGAGGCCTGCCCCGAGCCCTCAGCTGCTAGCGAAACTGACCTATCATCACTCCTGGGCCGGGCAGCGGATTATTGCGACAAGCTCTCCCGGACGGTTCTGAACTTCGTCTGCCGCGAGAGAATCGAGGAGTGGTACTATGCACCGGGGAATGACGTTAACGAAGTTACTGGGATGGGGATGATCTTTATCAGCGACCATGTAGAAAGATGCCGGTACGTGTATGACTATCAACTCGTCCGTGACCGCGCCGGGCTCATCCAGGAAAGCCGCACGCTTCTCGCGGAGCAGGGAAAGAAAGTCCATGTCCCGAACGCCCCCCTCAAGACTCACATTTTCAAGCATGCCTATGTTGTCATGGGGCCTCTCGGGCTCCTCAGCCGAAATCACCAGGTGGATTTTGAGTACAAAGTCGTCCGAGAAGAAAAGGTCGGCGGCGAGCCCGCCGTTGTCATCGAAGCCACACCGAAACCGGGCGTCCAGCTGGATTATCTTTTCGGGACGATTTGGCTACGGAAGAGAGACGCCGGCATCCTTAAGATCCAGTGGAACCCGTCGTCGATCGAGAACTACGCGGGCGTCGAAGAGGTCGCCCGGCAGCTCGGCCGGAAGCCTGACATTCTCATGACCTCGGAATACTCCTTCGAGAAAAACGGCATCCGCTTTCCCAGCCGCTATACCGTCAAGGAAAGCTACTTGGGCAAATTGGGCCGCCGCTTCCAGCATTCCGAGACTGACGTGACCTATGACCAGTACAAGTTTTTTACGGTTGAGACGGAAGTGAAATTCTAAGAGATCAACCTAAAGGCAAGAATTAAGATTATGAAGTGGTGCAACACGATATTCATGATCCTGGGCGCGTTGTCGGTCGCGTTGCCGGGATTATGGGGCGGAGCACAGGAGCGTCCGCAGCAGGAACGTTCTCTCCGCCACGAGGCGGCCGCGATCGTCAAGCTCCTGCCGGTCCGCGTCCTCGGAACGGATGGCCGGCCCGTCATGGACCTCCGGAAAGAGGACTTTACTCTTTATGAAGACGGACAGAAAAAAACGATCACGGAGTTCGAAGTTCATGCCATCACAGAAACCGGCATGGTGGTAACTCCCAAGCTCTCCGCGGCGGTTGAGGCGGGGGTTATGCCGGCCTCGGAGATGAACAGAAAGTTTTTCCTGTTCCTCGACGTCCAGCGCAGTGACCCTGAAGGAAGACAAAAAGCCGTAGCCGTGGCCGAGCAGTTTCTCGCGACCCAGGTCCGGCCGGGCGACAAGGTGGGCCTCCTCGGCTTCTACTCGATGTCGGGGTTTTTTATCAAGGAGTATCTGACCACAGATATCGCCCGAGTCCGCCGGGCCATCGAGAGCGTGACAGAGGCGCCACCCAGCCCTGGCGAATGGGTGGTTATGGATTTCAGCGTCGGCTCTCCGGGAGGCCATATCCCTGCCGGTGGGGACGCCTCGGGAATGCCCTTCGTAGGATACACAACCTTCGTTCCCGGCACGGCGGCTTTTGGGCGAGCGGATTTCATCCCCCGGCTTAAAGAGGTTGCCGAAGTCTTTAAGACCATCCCTGGAAACAAAAGCCTTATCCTGTTTTCATCCCGTGCGATCGGCCCTGAAATCGGGAAGCTTTTCGGCGCAATCGGGACGGCCGTCTATGCCATCAATACCCAGGATTGGATGCTGCTCCCCACCGGGGATAAAGTGAAACACATCTGGTGGGACCATCCGCTGAAAGACATGGCGGCGGCATCCGGCGGCAAATATTTCGCGGACATCAACCAGGTCATGATGATCAACCAAGACCTCCAGGCCCTGACCGGGAATTTCTACGTCCTGGGCTATTACGTCAAGGAGTCCTGGGAGGGAAAGTACCATAAGATCCGGGTCGAAGTCGGCCGGCCCGACGCCCGGGTATTGGTTCAGGACGGGTACGCGGACGCCAAGCCGTTCGCCCGGATGACGGATTTCGAGAAGGACCTTCAACTCCTCGACCTCGTCTGGTCCGAGCAGCCTTCTTCCAATCCGCTTCCAATCGTGATCGATACGCTGGCGCCGGCTGCCGGGACTGGCGCCCAAGCTTGTTTCTTGGCCCGCCTGGAAGTCGGCGCAAAGACGGGCCCGCCCGCCTCCAAGTCCGAGATCGTCATCCTGATCCGTGACAAGGCGGGGGCACAGATCCTCTCACGGCGGTGGGTGGTCGACCTCGGACGGTATGACGGGCAAATCATCTTCCCATACCTCATTACGCCGGTACCGACCGGGACCTGCGAAATGCGCCTGGCCGTCCGTGACCTCAGCTCAGGAGAAGCCTGCGTGGGGCGAACCCGGTTGGACGTCGCCGCCGTGCCACAGGAAGGAATCGTCCTGTCCTCTCCGCTCCTCTTCGAGACAGGGGTTGAGGCGGTGTTCATGAAATTGCCCATTCCCTCAAAGGAAAAGGCAGGGCCGGGCGAGCGGTCGCTCATCGACTTTTTTCACATGATACCCAAAGGTCATCACCCCGTCGTATCGGAGATTGCCGCAGGAGCGCAAAAGCTGATCCTCGTCCTTCCGTTCGAACTGCGCCCTGCCCGGTCGGAGGATATACCGATTCTGTCCGTCAATGCGAAGCTCATTTCCCGAGCGGATGGAGTCGAAACGCCTCTCGAAATGACTGTCCGTGATCACAGAACATTTGAGGGGAGCCCTGATCTCCTGGTCGCTGAAATCGTGTTTCCTGCGATCGTCCCAGGTGGATATGATCTCGAGATCACGGTCGAGGATGTCGGGACAGGCCGTCGCGCTTCTACTAGAAAACCTCTCATTGTCAGGTAGCAGAAAAAAGTGGTTTATAATAAGATGCAGGAGAAATAGGAAGCCAGATTCATTCTACGACGGGAAGATCATAGATGGGCAGCATTAAAAATCAGGCCTATTTTCCCTGCGCTGTCCGTCTCGCGCGGGGAGCGCGGAATGCCGGAAAACTGGCCCTCCTGGGCGCGTGCGGCTTTCTCCTCGTCTCGCTCCATCCCCAGGAGCTTCGCCATGTTGCGGGGGTCGTCAACGTCGAGGTCCCGGTCCGGGTCTTCGACGGGGAGAGATTCGTCGACGGCCTGACCCTCAAGGATTTTGAAGTCTTCGAGAACGGCAAACCCCAGAAAATCGTCGCCCTCTACCTGATTCGGAAGGCGACCATCCAAAAAGAGGAAACGTCGGGGCCCGCGGCCGCCAGGCCCGCCCCGAAGACGGGACGGACGATCGTCCTGCAGTTCGAAGTCCTGGACCCGATGCCCAAGCTGGACGAGGCCTTGGACTTTTTCTTCGACCAGGTCCTCGAGCCGGAGGACTCGCTGACCGTCATCACCCCGCGGGCGACGTACCGTTTCAAGCCGGAGGCCCTGGCCCGCCTGCCGCGGCAGGAGATCGCCCGCCAGCTGAAGGACAAATTGCGGAAGGATATCCTCGCGGGAGCCATAGAATACAAGAGACTCCTCGGCGAAATCCGGGACGTGGGCAAAATGTCCGTGGACCCCGACCTGAAATTGCACCTCCTCGCCGACATCGCCAGGCAGTTGCGGGACCGGATCGGGATCGACCCTGCGTCGCTCCGGCGGTTTGCTCAGGCGCTGAGGGCCCTGGAGGGGCAGAAATACGTCTTCCTGTTCTACGAAAAGGAGCTCATCAACGACGCGTCGTCGTCGTTCGGCAATTTCGGCGACGAATCTTTGCCGCCGGAGGAACGCGCTTTGGGCGATATGGGGGCGGGGGAAGCTGACAGGAGTCCGGACGTCGCCCCCAAGAGCATCGAGCGGATCTTCTCCGACGCTTCTATCACGGCCCATTTCATCTATTTGACGCAGTCCAAGATGAATGCCGCGGGCCTGGACGCCGAACTCCAAGCGGGCGGCGGCGCGCCCCCGACCAAAGACATGTCGGCCTCGCTCTACAATCTGTTCCGGGAGATGGCCCACACCACGGGGGGGATCTCCGAATCTTCGGGCAACCCGTTCTCGGCCTTCCGGAAGGCCGTGACCGCCTCGGAGAACTATTACCTTCTATATTATTCGCCGGCCGGTTATCAAGCCGACGGAAAGTTCAGGGAGATCAAGGTCGCGGTCACGGGGAGGCGATTCCGGGTCACCAACCGGGCCGGGTATTTCGCCAATTGAGGGGGAAACGCCGGTCACTGCGAGTCCTCAGGGCAACAGAAGCTTCTATTTATAAGCAAATTATAGAACCTTAGGGTTTGGGGCTGGTTGGCTCGAAGTGCGGGAGCGCAGGTTTGACCCCGTATTTTTTTTATTGTAAAATCGGCGTTCTTATGGCGCCCATATTCCGGACGAGAACCGAACGGCTGGCGGTCGCCACCCCCTGTTTTCCGAAAGGCACCTCATGACCCATCCCCTCCTGGCCAAGAAATCCATCGGCCAGCTCTCCCGGGAGGCATCCTCCGATACGTCGGGGCTCCGGAGGGTCCTCGGCCCTTGGCACCTCATCTTCATGGGCGTCGGCGCGATCGTCGGGGCCGGGATCTTCGTCATCACCGGCCACGCGGCGGCCCAGTACGCCGGTCCGGCCGTGACGTTATCCTTCGTCCTGGCCGGGCTGACCTGCTCTTTCGCCGGCCTCTGCTATGCGGAGTTCGCCTCGCTCATCCCCATCGCCGGGAGCGCTTACACGTACGCCTACTCGACGCTCGGCGAGATCTTCGCCTGGATCATCGGCTGGGACCTCATCCTTGAGTATTCGCTGGGCGCGACGACGGTCGCCATCGGGTGGTCGGGCTACATGGTGAGTTTTCTCGAGACGAACCTGGGGATCAAGTTCCCCGCCTTCCTGGCCTCCGCGCCCTACTCTTTTGATCCCCGGACAGGCGCTTGGACGAAGACCGGGGCCCTCATCAACCTGCCGGCGGCTCTCATCATCGCCCTCATCACGTTCGTCCTTGTCATCGGGATCAAGGAGTCGGCGACGGTCAATTCGGTCATCGTCTTCCTCAAGATCGCCATCATCCTCATCTTTATCGGGGCCGGGCTCTTTTTCATCAAGCCGGCGCTCTGGAAGCCTTTCATCCCCCCGAACCGGGGTCAGTTCGGATTCTTCGGCCTGAGCGGGATCCTGCGCGGGGCCGGGGTCATGTTCTTCGCCTATCTGGGGTTCGACGCCGTGTCCACGGCCGCCCAGGAGGCCAAGAACCCCAAGAAGGACATGCCGTTCGGTATCCTCGGAAGCCTGTTCGCCTGCACGGCGCTCTACATCGTTTTTTCTCTGGTCCTGACGGGCGTCGTTCCCTATTCTCAGCTGAACGTAGCCGCCCCGGTGGCCGTGGCCATCGACGCCATGCGGCTCCTGTGGCTGTCGCCCCTCGTCAAGATCGCGGCCATCATCGGACTCGTCTCGGTCATGATGGTCCAGCTCATCGGCCAGCCGAGGATCTTCTTCACCATGGCCAAGGACGGGCTGCTGCCCCCGGTCATGGCCCGCGTCCACCCCAAGCACAAAACTCCGTACGTCACGACCATCGCCACCGGGGTCGTCGTCGCCGTGGCGGCCTCGCTCCTGCCGATCGGCATTGTCGGCGAGCTGGTCAGCATCGGGACCCTGTTCGCCTTCGTCATCGTCTGCGGAGGTGTCCTTGTCCTGCGATACACGCAGCCGGACCTCCCGAGGCCCTTCCGGACGCCCCTGGTCCCCTTCGTCCCGGCCCTCGGCATCCTGAGCTGCCTCTACCTGATGTCCGGGCTGCCACGCGACACCTGGATCCGGCTGCTCGTCTGGATGGCGATCGGCCTCGTCATCTACTTCACCTACGGCATCCGCAAGAGCAAGCAGAGACATCCCGGGAGCGCCGGCCCCGCCGACGGCTGAGCCAAGGAGGACCGCATGAGCCAGCATCCTGCCCCATCCTCTCCCGCCCCCGCCATGTCCGAAGTCCACGAGTTCAAGCGCGAGATGTCGCTTTTCGACGCGATGATGATCGTCATGGGGGCCATGATCGGCTCCGGCATCTTCATCGTCAGCGCCGACATCGCCCGCACGGTCGGCTCGCCCGGCCTCCTGCTCCTCGTCTGGCTCGTCACGGGCATCCTCACGGTCATCGGCGCCCTGAGCTACGGCGAGCTGGCCGGGATGATGCCCCACGCCGGCGGGCTCTACGTCTATTTGAGGGAAGCCTACAACCCGCTCATCGGATTCCTCTACGGCTGGACGACGTTCCTCGTCATCCAGACCGGGACGATCGCCGCGGTCGCGGTCGCCTTCGCCAAATTCACCGGCCTCATCATCCCCTGGTTCAACGAACACAACATCCTCGTGACCGTCCTGGGCTTGAAGATCTCGACCGCCCATGTCCTGGCCATCGATAGCATCGCCGTCCTGACCTACCTCAACATGCGCGGGCTGCGGACGGGGAAGACCATCCAGGGCATCTTCACCGTGACCAAGACAGCGGTCCTCTCCGGGCTCATCCTGCTCGGCTTCGTCGTCGGGGCCAACGCCGCGGCCATCAAGGCCAACCTGGCCGTCTTCTGGAAGGCGAGCTGGACCCACATGGCCAACGGCCAGACCGCCTCCGTCCAATCGCTCTCAGGCTTGATGGTCCTGGCGGCCATCGGCGCGGCCATGGTCGGCTCGCTCTTCGCCTCCGACGAGTGGTACACCGTGACGTACATCGCTGGGGAGGTCAAGAACCCCAAGCGGAACATCCCCCTGAGCCTCGTCCTCGGGGCCGGGGTCGTCATCCTCCTGTATTTCCTGGCCAATGTCGCCTACGTCGTCACGCTCCCCGTGCACGGGAGCCCCGGCGCGGCGGCCGTCATGGGGAGGGGGATCCAATTCGCGGCGGCCGACCGCGTGGGGACGGCGGCCGCGTCCGTGATCTTCGGGGCGCCGGCGGCCATCATCATGGCCGCCCTGATCATGATCTCGACCTTCGGCTGCAACAACGGGTTGATCCTCTCGGGGGCCCGAGTCTACTACGCCATGGCCAAGGACGGGCTGTTCTTCAAGGCGACGGGGAAGCTCAACCGGAAATCCGTGCCGGGGACGGCCCTCGTCGTCCAGGGCATCTGGGCCAGCCTCCTCTGCCTGTCCGGGACCTACAGCGACCTCCTGGACTACGTCGTTTTCGCCGTCCTCATATTCTTCGTCCTGGTCGTTTCGGGGATTTTCATCCTGCGAAAGAAGAAGCCCGACGCCGAGCGCCCCTATAGGGCCTGGGGCTACCCGGTCGTGCCCGCGCTCTACATCGTGGTCGCTGCGGCCATCGCCGTCGACCTGCTCGTCTTCAAAGCGAAATACACGTTCCCGGGGCTGATCATCGTCCTCCTCGGCATCCCGGTTTTCTTCCTGCGGAAGCGGATCGCTAAACGCCTATCCTGAATCGATTCATGAAGCCGCCCGCATAGGGGATGGCTGAAGCGGATGGGCTGAAGAGTTAGACTCACCGAGATTTGATTCAGATATTTGCCAGAATTGCAGCTTCGAACCGCTCAGACGCAATCCTGCCGGTCTCTCCGAAGACTCCGCTCCCCGCTGCTTCCTGCCGCTCCCCGTCGGCAGCTACTTTTTCTTATCGGCAGCGAGGACGCCGGCGGCCATGTACTCCTTCGGCGAAAACTCCTGGACCCAGACCCGGATGGATTCCAGCGGAGCGCCGATGGAGTCCTGGACGGCCCGGGTGACGGACGTCAGGAGGGCTTTTTTCTGCTCGTCCGTCCGGCCTTCGAGCAGATGGATCTCGATGAGCGGCATGGCGGGCTCCTTTCGGGCCCATTGTATCATGGTTGTTATTGACTTTCCCCCGAGGTTTTGGTAAACACATAAACGAAGGCGGGAAACGATGGATATCAAGACTCGGGACTATATCGTAGCAGATGGCAATAACAACGTCATCATCTTCGATATCGACGGGGAGATCCGCCGCTCCGATATGACGGACGCGACCCTCCACCAGCTCGTCAAGGCCCAACTGGAACGTGGCAGGAGGGATTTCCTACTCAACTTCGAAAAGGTCGAGTTCGTCGACAGTTTCGGCGTCGGCGAGATCCTGGCTAGCTACATCTCGATCAGCAACCTGGGCGGGAAGCTCAAGCTCGTCCGGATCTCCAAGAGGCTGTACCTCATCTTCCAGGTCACGAACCTGATCCGGATCCTCAGCATCTACGAGGATGAGGCCGCCGCCCTGGAGAGCTTCGGGAAACCTTGACCTCCCGCCGGCCTGAAGAGGGGGGCGTCTGTTGAACGATGCCCGGCTATATCGGGTCCTGAAGAAATTCGCCGACGTCCGACCGGACGAGGTCCGGCCCGCCCTCTTCCTCTTCTTCCAGTTTTTCCTGATCACGTTCACCTTTTATATCATCAAGGCGGTCAAGGAAAGCTTCGTCATCGGCGTCAACCCCGCCTGGTGGCCCTTCGCGGACCTCATCACGGCCGTCCTGATCGGCTTCGTCATCGCCTTCAACGCCAGGCTTCTCGCCCGCCTGCCGCGGAGAAAATACGCCTCTTCCACGCTCATCTTCTTCGCCTCGAATCTCGTCTTCTTCTGGTTCGTTTTCTGGCTGAACACCCCCCAGAAGACGTTCCCTATCAGCTCCCTTCTTCCGTTGGCCCAACTGAGCTATGTCCCCTTCGTGTTCATCTTCAGCTTATGGTCGGACATTTTTATCGCCATGTCCGTCACCCAGTTCTGGATCGGCGTCAGCGACTTCTTCAACCCCCACCAGGCCAAACGGATCATCGGTTTTCTGGTGACCGGGGGCCTGCTGGGAGGGATCGGCGGCTCTCTCCTGACCTCGCGCCTGGCCCACCTGATCAATCCCGTCAACCTCATCCTGGTCTGCCCGGTCATCCTGATGCTCATGCTCTTTTTGGTGAACCTCCTGCACAAGGAGCGGGAGACAACCCGGGCGGGATCGGAAGCGTATCAGCCCAGGCCCGGCGCCGGGATCGGATATCTGGAGAGTTTCCGGGCCGTCCTCGGCGACCGCTATCTCCGAATCCTCGCCGGGGTCCTCGCCTCAGCCATGGTCATCGGGCAACTCGTCAAGTACCAGTTCAACTTCATGGTCAAGGCCCAGGGCTGGGACAACAGCACGCAGACTTCTTTCCTCGCGACGTTTTTCCTGGCCATCCTGGTCCTCTCCACGGTCTTCCATCTGGCGACCACGGGACAGGTCCTGAAAAAGTTCGGCATCCGGCTGGCCCTGCTCATCGCTCCGTCGGTGCTCCTCCTGGGCTCGCTGGCCGTGTTTCTCATTCCCGTGTCCGGGCTCCTCGTTTGGGCCTGCTTGATAAGGGGGAGCGAACGAGCCTTCGACACGACCATCAGCCAATCCGTCAGGGAACTGCTTTATATCCCCGTCCCGGCGGACATCAAATACAAGGCCAAGATGTTTATCGATATGTTCGTCAACAAGTTCGGCGCAGGGTTGGGCGCCGCCCTCTATTTCCTCTGCTATCATGCGCTGTTCTTCGCCACGTATCAGCAGCCGGGATCCAACATCGGCGTCCCCATCCGGGACCTCGGTATCCTTGTCGTCGGATTCACTCTCATCTGGATCATCCTCGTCTGGATCATCTATGCCGAATACCTCGGCGCCGTGAAGAGGGACCTCTTGAGAAAATGGCAGGACGCGCACGGGGTCGTCAAGCAGCACGTGGACATGGACGTGACGCGCCTCATCTTCGACACCGTCCAAAGCCGCGAGAAGAGCTCGACGCTCTATGTCATGAACCTGTTCCAGCTCGTCAAACGGGAGAAACTGACGCCCGAGCTCATGGAGATCCTCGATTACCAGGAGAACGAGATGAAAGCGCGGTCCATGGACGCCCTTCTAGATGTCGGCGGCGAGGCGTTCTTCCGGGGCGTCGGAGAGACATTGAGCGACAAGGAGTTCGAGGTCCAGGTCGGCGAGATCATGGCCCTGGATTCGTTCAAGCTCGTGATGGGGAAGCGTTTGGCCGAGATCACCGGGAAAAAGACCGCCACCGAGGTCGAGCGGATGGAGGCGGCCAGGCTCATCGGCCAGATGGAGCCTTCGCCGGACATTTATCATCCCCTCGAAGATCTCCTCCGGGACCCGTCGCCCGACGTCCTCAACTACGCCCTGGGCAGCGCGGCCGTCCACCTCCGGAAAGAGCATGTGCCGCTCATCATCCCGCTCCTCGGGAACCCGATGAACCGCCAGGTGGCCCAGGATGCGCTCGAAGCCTACGGCCCGCGGATCGAAGATGTCTTGAGGAAACATCTTCAGGACGCCGGGGAGCGGCTGGAGGTCCGGCAGGCCATCCCCGAGGTCCTGGCCCGGATCGGCGACCAGAAGGCAGCCGATGTCCTGACGGGAGAACTCGGCCGGGGCGAGGAGGAGCTGGAGCAGGAGCTCATCGACGCCCTTTACAAGATCCGTTCGAGCGCGCCGAAAGTCCGCTTCAAGCCCGCGAAGATCAAGGCCGCGATCCTGTCGCTGATCAGGAGAAATTACGAGGCGCTGCTCGCCGAGGGCGACGGCCGGGCGGAGGGGGAGGGCCGCTCCGTTTCCGGGCCGAACATGAAGGCCGTCCTTGATCTTCGGACCAAGCGGATCTTCGACCTCCTGGCGCTCATCCATCCCTCCGAGGACATCGTCAAGGCCTACCAGAACATCCTTCAAGGCTCGAAAAAGTCCGGAGATTATTCCCTTGAGCTCCTGGACAACATCCTGGACCGGGACCTCAAAACATACCTCTCGCCGCTCATCGAGGACCTGCCGCCGGACGAGAGGATCCGCCGGCTGAAAAAGCTGGCCGGCGGCCTGGGGCAAGCCCGGCCCTGACGGATGTTGAAATCGTCCGCCGTGTCCATTAGAATGAGATGAGGGAGCCCAGATGACGGACCTTTTTATCTACCCCAAGAAGGGAGATCCCTGGAAATTCCCGCTGGGCCAAAAGAAAGTCAGCATCGGGCGCTCCCCGACGAGCGACATCGTTCTCCCCGACCAGTTCACGTCGGGCTGCCATGCGACCATTTCCGCCACGGACGGCGGATATATCCTGGAGGACCAGGCCAGCAAGAACGGGACCTTCCTCAACGGTCCGCGGATCACCGGCGATGTCGTGCTCACGAGGGGGGACAAGATCCACATCGGAGAGACCGACATCTTCTTCGACCGCGAATACGAGCCCGACGTCAAGATCATTGAAGGCACGACCTTCACTCACAGCTCGAACACGATCATCAACATCAAGGACATCCTGAAGAAACCCCCGACTGCCGTCTTCCTCAAGCCGGCGCCGGGCGGCCCGGATATGGCCAGGCTCCAGCAGGACCAGAAGTTCTCCGCCGTCCTGAGCGAGGTGAGCCAGGCCCTCATCTACCACATGAAACTGCCGCCTCTCCTCGACCACATCATGGACCTCATCATCCAGTACATCCCCATGGACCGGGGCGTCCTCATGCTGAAGGAGGGCCCGGGCGGACAGCTCGTCCACAAGGTCGTCCGTATCCACGACGGTCCGCTCCGGAACCTGAGCATCCTCGTCAGCAAGAGCATCATCCGGACGGCCCTGGACAAGAACTCGGCCGTGCTCATCTCCGACATCCAGAGCGACGAGCAGCTGAGGGGACAAGTCAGCGTCATCCAGGCCCAGATCCACTCGGCCATGTGCGTCCCCCTCTGGAGCAACGAGGAGATCATCGGCCTGATCTATTGCGACCGGGCCGCACTCCTCGGGCAATTCACGGAAGAGGACTTGAAGTTGCTGACGCTTCTGGCCAACCTGGCCGCCAACAAGATCGAGAACGCCAAGCTCATCGAGAAGGATCTCGAGAGAGCACGGCTCGATCAGGAGATGAAGACAGCGGCGGTGATCCAGAAGAATTTCCTGCCCAAGAACGATCCCGTTTTCGACCCGTACGAAATCAGCGGCAGCATGCGGGCCTGCCGCCACGTCGGCGGTGACTATTACGATTTCATCCCCGTCGACCCGGCCCGGCTGGGCCTCGTCGTCGCCGACGTCTCCGGGATGGGGGTCAGCGCCGCCCTGCTCATGGCCTCGTTGAGGGCGTCTCTCCACGCTGAGATCCCGGTCACCAAGGACCTGGCCTTGCTCGCCGCCAAGCTGAATGATTTCGTCCATATGAGCTCCGACAGCCACTCTTTCATCTCGTTTTTCTTCGGCTTTCTGGACCGCCAGGCCGGCGAGGTCGCCTACGTCAACGCGGGCCACAACCCGCCCCTGATCGTGAACCCGGCCGCCGGCGCACGTTATCTGGAGTCCACCGGTTTTTGTCTAGGAATGTTCCCGTCCGTCAGCTTTGAGATACGGACGACCCGGCTCGAGCCCGGCGAGATCCTCTGCCTCTTCACGGACGGCATCGTCGAGCACGTGAACGGAGAGAAAGAACAATTCGGGGAAGACCGGCTGGCCGCGAAGATCCGTGAATCGGCCGGGCTCCCGGCCCGGGAGATCATCGACAGGATTTATGACGAGGTCATCAGCTTCGCCGGCTGCGACGAATCCACGGACGATATGACCCTGGTCATCGTCAGGAGAAAAAGCTGAGGGCCGGCCTTGAGGAGGAACCTTTGAACGCCCCCGGATCGAAAGAGCTGACCGTCCGGGCGGACCTGGCCGAGATCGACCGGGTCCGCGGGTTCCTCCGCGAGAGCCTCCACGGCCTGCCGCTCGGCGAGGAGGACCTCCTGAAGCTCGAGCTCTCGCTCCACGAGATCTTCGTCAATATCGCCCTCCACGCCTACCCGGGGGCGGCCGGAGAGATGTCGGTCCGGGTCTGGGACGACGCCGGGACCTTTTACGTGGAGATCCGCGACCGGGGGGTCCCTTTCGACCCGGTCGCCTGGCCGCCTCCCGACCTCGACGAGAAGATCCGCCGGGGCACGAAGGGAGGGTTCGGGGTCCACCTCTTCAAGACCTTGATGGACGGGTTCTCGTACCGCAGGGCCGGCGGAGAGAACATCCTGACGATCTACAAGAAGCTCCCGCCCCGGCCCGGCGACGCCGGTCAATACAAGACCTGATCCTCTCCGTTTTTCTTGATGAGCTTGTCGATCTCCGCCAGGATGAGGTCCCGGCGAATCAAGACGGCCTTGATCTCTTCGTCCGTCAGGTATTCGCCGACGGCGGCTTTGATGCTCTCGTGGGTGAGCGCCTTGACCTTCTCGACGAGCACGCGGGGCAGCTCGCTCATGAGCTTGGGGCCTTCCGGGTGTTTCTCCGTGAAGATGAGCTTTTTCGTGAACTCTTTCGAGGTCCTGAAGGTCCTGGAGTGGTCGATGAGGATCATCCGCCAGTCCTTGGTCAGCAGGATCTGGTTCTGGTGCCGGTCCTCGTTAGCGATCAGGTTGTCCCAGAATCTCTGGAGGTAAATGCTCCGGTTCATGGGGAAGACCTTGTACGAGGGCGTTTTGATCTTCTTCTCTTCTTTTTCCTTGAGCGTGATACAATCATCGGACCAGTACTGGCAGGAGCCCCGGTTTTCCTGGAACCTGCGTTCCACGGTCGTCGGCACCATGTTAAGGCCGAGAAATCTGTCCAGCCGGTAGGCGGCGATCTCCCATTGCCAGCCCTCGACATACCCTTTTTGCCGTCCCTCGGCATTCTTCCACAAAGCCCGGTGCGTGAGGTCGCCCTTCTTGAGCGTCAGGACCCAGGGGTTCGTGACAGCTTCTTCACCGGTGAGCTGTTTCTGACCGATGATCTGGGCCGTCTTCAGGAAGTCTTCCTGTTGCTCCCGTTGGGCCAGCTCCCCGGCCGTGAACTGGGCCAGAAGCCGCGGGGCCTCCACGGCGGCCAGGCCGCAAAGGACCAGAATGATCAGCCCTTTTTTCATCTTTCCCATCGTGTCCCTCCTTTCGGATCTCTCTATCCCTCAGACGGCCTTCGGCCGTATCAGTCGTAGAGGACGTTGGCTTCGCCCTGCTGCCGGACCTGCGCTTCGATCTCCTTGATGAGGAGGTCGCGCCGTACGAGGATCGCCCGGATCTCCGCGTCCGTCAGCGTTTCGCTGACGGCTCCTTTGATGGACTCGAAGGTCAGACCTCTGATCTTCTCGACGAACCAGCGCGGCAGACGCCGGAAGAGGAAAAGGCTTCCGGTCTGGGATCTCTTGATCCCGTTGGCCCCGTACATGAGCCGCTCGGTGAACTCCTCCGTTGAACGGAAGGCCCGGGAGTGATCGATGAGGATTGTCCGCCAGTCTTCTGTGACCAGGATGTTCTGCTGGGTCCGGTCGTCATTGGCCACCAGACTGTCCCAGGCCCGGGTCAGCCACTTCGCTTTATTGACCCGATCCAGGGCGTCGTCGGGCGTCGGGATGTTTTTTTCGGCAACTTCGAGGAGGCTGTGCTTATGCTTGGCGTAAAGCGACAGATCGCCCTTCTTGCCCTGGAATTCGCGCTCCACGGTGACCGGGACCATGTTGAGCCCGATGAGCTTGTCGAGCCGGTAGGCGGCGATTTCGTACCGCCAGCCTTCTAAATATCCGTTCATCATCCCGCTGGGGTTTTTCCAGAAGGCCGTCGTCTCGAAATCGCCTTTCTTCAGGTGGAGCCGGTAGGGATGGGTGACGCCCTCGCCGACCGGCTCGAACCGGACGATCTCGGCCGTGAGGAGGAACGTTTCCATCTCGCCGCGACGGGCGATCTCCTCCGCCTGGAACTGCCCAAAAATGAGCCCTTGGACGAAAGACAACGTCAGAGAAAAAAGAAGGATGGCCGCGCAACGCTTCATGAGGATCTCCCCCTCAGATTTCCCGATTGGCCGTAGCATATGCCGCATTTTTGTAAAAATCAAGCCGGCTTTGACTTCCCGGTCGGCCCGGGCCTCGATCTTCTCGTCTTCCCGGCCGACCAGGATGGTCAGGAGGATCCAGGCCGCGACGATGATGACTTTCAGAACAGGACCGCGCGTTCCCCCTGCATTTCGATCTGCCTCCTGATCGTCCAGACGATCGCCCCCCGGCGGGAGTCCAGAGCCCGCAGCTCTTCCCCGTTGATAAAGGGGGAGAGGAGGGCCGTGACCTTGCCGGTGTCCCAATCGAGAAGCTTCCTGTAGAGCTTCCGCGAGCAGTGGAGGATTTCGCAACCCCGGACCGTGTTTTTCTGCGGCTCGAAGGCCTGGGCGAAATCGACCCTGTAGACTTTTCCGTCGTCCTGGCTGATCAGGGTATCCTCGTCGTTGGTACAGGAATCATCAACGAGGTTTTCGAAGACCGTGAGGTCGGCCATGGCCTGGTCGAAGGCTTGGGGATCTTTCGGAAGGAGCTTCCGGGCTTTTCTCTCACCCTCTTTGAGGGCGTTCTCGACGAAGATCTGGAGCGATCCCGGCTGACTGTCGATCTCCCGTTCCACGATAGGGGGCATGAAATCGAGACCGAGATACTTGCAGAGCGCATAGGCCGCCAGCTCGTACTTATAGCTTTCGGGGATGAGTTCCGGCCGCCGGCGGTCGATATACTTGAAGAGCGCCTTCCGGGATATGCCCCCATCCTCCAAGGTGACCTTCCAGGGCTCCGTCCGTCCCGCAACGGCCCCCTTTTGGACCTTGACGACGGCGGCCTCCCTGAGGAACTTCTCCTGTTCCCCGGCCGTCAAAGGACCGGCCACCGTCGGGGTGTAGTCGGGACCTTTCATGTCCATTTCCTCGGGCGGCTCCCACAAGCTGAAACGGCGGTCCTGGATGATCAGGGCCGAGGGAACGCCCCCGTAGACACTGGAGATGCCCGTGTCGATGATGAAAACCCTGTTGTGAAACCGGCTGACGCTTCCGATCTCGCGAGAGACGGTCGGGCTGTTTCCGCCGGCACGGCTATAGGTATGGCCGACGACGATGGCCCGGGCCCCCAGATTGGCGAGGATATGGTTGACCTCATTCTGGGACGACGTTTCGTCCATGTAGGCCAGACCCCTGTACCAGAGCGGTCCATCGGGATTGTAGACGATCTTCGGCTTGAAGGCCCTGGGGACGGATTGCGGATTCCGCATCCGACCCCGGAAGAATTCGAGCTCCGACCGGAGAGTGGCGTTGATATCCTGGAGCTTCCATGTTGAAAACTCCTCGTTGATGCCGGCGTGGACGAAGATGACATCGTTGATCTTGATGACGGCGTTCTTCTGAAGCAGCCATTTTCCGTAGGTCTCGTTGAAGCCATTGACGTAAGCGCGCTTGGCCGCATCCTCCTTTTTCAGGGTCGTCCAGAAGAAACGCAAGCCGCTGTCCAAAGCCAGGTCCAAACCATTCTTTTCGGCCACGGCCCGCTCGGCGGCCGGAAGGCCGGAGAGATACTCCTTTTCCCGGGCCTTTCGGTAACCCTCGGGGAGGAAGGAGACGAACTGCTCGACGTTGACGTAGTCGGGATAACTCAGGGCGATCCCGTCGATATTCATCTCTTCGTGGTTGCCGAGGAGGACGTGGACCATCCCCCCGGCTTCCGCCGCGTCTTTTTCGAGGCGCATCAGGAGGTCCAAGATGTCCTTGGCCCTCGTCCCCCTGTCCAGGATGTCGCCGATCTGGACGAGATGCGTGGCCCCCCCCGTCCAGTGAAGGTCGTCGGCGACAAGCCCGGTGCCTTTCAGGATCAGGACGAAGTTGTCATAGTCGCCGTGAAGATCGCCCACGGCCACGATCTTCTCGACGCCGCTCCAGACGCAGGGGGTGTCCGCGGCGGGGGAGAGGAGGACGGACGCGAAAAGCGCTGCCGAGACCGTGAGGACCCGGATCAGCGATCGGTTATGCCTCAAGGTTTCCCTGCCCTTTTCTGATAAGAACACCGTTTTTTCCTTTATAGACCATTTCCCGGCAGGAATCAACCTGAAATTTCCGGACGCAATGATTTCTCCGCCAGGCCTCTCTGCCGGTTGACTCACGACCGAAGGCCTTGCTATTCTTCTTCATGTCCGATTTCCTGCCCCAGGATGGTGAGCCATGATGACTCAGGCCACGCGTGTTTTCCGGAAATCGTCGAGGACCCTTCTGGTCTGGCCGGCCCTCTTGGCCTTGGCAGTGTCCCTTGCGGGGCCGGCCTGTTCGCCGGGCCGGCGGGCCGCGACGCCTCCCGCTGACGGACGGGTGAAGACGGGCCTCGAGGTGTTCCTCGAGAAGCATCTCGATCTGGTCAAGGGGAAAAGAGTCGGGCTCATCACGAACCCGACGGGAGCCGACAGCCGGCTCCGGAGCACGGTGGACCTCCTGGCCGGCAACCCGAAGGTCAAGCTGGTCGCCCTCTACGGGCCGGAACACGGGGTCCGCGGGGACGCCCAAGCCGGAGAATACGTCCCTTTCTCTTACGACAAGAAGTACAACCTGCCGGTTTTCAGCCTCTACGGCCAGTCGATGAAGCCCGAGCCCGGGATGCTCAAAAATATCGATGCCTATATGCGGGCCTTCGACATCAAGTCCGAGGGCAAGGCGCCCGGAAGGGCCATGGTCCAGGACATTGACGTCATGATCTATGATATTCAGGACGTCGGCACCCGGGTCTATACCTATATTGCGACGATGGCCCTGGCCATGCAGGCGTGCGCCGAGAGCGGCGTCGACTTCATCGTCCTCGATCGGCCCAACCCCGTCAACGGAGCGGACATGGAAGGCCCGGTCCTCGAGTTTCCCGGCTCGAGTTCCTATATCGGCCTCTATCCCATCCCCGAACGGTTCGGGATGACCATGGGCGAGCTGGCCCGGCTCTTCAACGACAGGTTCCTGCCGCGAAAGGCCAAGCTGACGGTCGTCCCGATGGAAGGGTGGAGGCGGACGATGTGGTTCGATCAGACCGGTCTTCCCTGGATCATCCCGTCACCCAACATGCCGACCCTCGAGACCGCGACCGTCTATCCCGGCCAGGTCGCGCTCGAGGGGACCAACGTCTCCGAGGGCCGGGGAACGACGAGGCCTTTCGAGCTCTTCGGTGCGCCCTGGATCGACGGGTCCGCGCTCGCGGCGAAGCTCAACGCCCTCGGTCTCGCGGGCGTCGTCTTCCGGGAAGCCTGGTTCACGCCGGCCTTTTCCAAGTTCCAGGGTCAGCTCTGCGGGGGCTGCCAAATCCACGTGACCGACCGCACCCGCTACAGGTCTTTCGAGACGTCCCTGCATATCCTCAAGGCCGTTCGCGACGCGTACCCGGACAAGTTCGAATTCCACAAGGACTATTTCGATAAGGTCATGGGGACGCCCCGGGTCCGCGAGGCGATCGAGGCCGGGACCGCGGTCCGGACGATCGTCGAGGGATTCGGGCCCGGGCTGGCCGCTTTCGACGGGCTCCGCAAGCCCTATCTCCTTTATTGACCTGGCCGTCTTTTTCCTTTAAAATGAACGTCTTTCCGGTGAAGAAAGGGTGCCCTCCCGTCCTCCGGGCGGAGGCCGCCTCCCGATGAAGGAGCGATACGCGATGACAAACCAGCCCTCGCCGCTAGCCCTGGCCAATCCCTTGTCCCTGATCCTCGACAAATCCCCCCGGGATTTCCTCCGGGCCGACATCCTGAAGGTCATCGAGAAGCGGCAGGTCGAGCGCCTCACGTTCCACTACACGGCCCTGGACGGCAAGCTCAAGGAGCTTAAGATCCCGGCGGCGACCCGCTCCCGAATCGAGACGATCCTGGCCGAGGGCGAGAGGGTGGACGGGTCTTCGCTCTTCAAGGGGCTGGTGGACATGGCCCTGTCCGACCTCTACATCGTCCCTCAGTACAGCACGGCCTTCCTCAATCCATTCGACGAAGGAAGCCTCGATTTTGTCTGCCGTTACCTCACCAAGGACGGGAGCCCGGCCCCCTTCACCCTGGACAACATCCTGGCCCGGGCCGCCGGCCTCTTCCGTTCGGCCACGGGCTTCGAGCTCAACGCCCTGGGGGAGCTGGAGTTCTTTCTCCTGAGCCCGCCCGCCGGGAAAACCTATACGGTCCCGGGCCAAAGCGGCTACCACGGCTCCACGCCGTTCATCAGAAGCGGGCCGGTCCTGAACGAGATGGTGCGACATATCACCCAGGTCACCGGGGCCGTCAAGTATGCCCACAGCGAGGTCGGCCTCATCGAAAGCGTCCGCAGCGACATCGAAGAGATCCAGGGCTGGCGCGCCGAACAGCTTGAAATCGAGTACCTGCCTAAGCCGGTGGAGGAGATGGCCGACGCCCTCGTTATCGGCCGTTGGATTATCCGGAACACGGCGTACCAGCACGGCTCCGTGGCCACCTTCACCCCGAAGCTCGAGGAGGGCATCGCCGGGAATGGCCTCCATTTCCATCTCGAGCTCGAAAAGGACGGGAAAGGCCTCATGACCGGTCCGGACGGCAGGCTATCCGAGGCCGCCAGGAAGCTCATCGGCGGCGTGTGCGAATATGCCGATTCCCTGACGGCCTTCGGAAACACCGTCTCCTCGGCCTACCTCCGGCTGGTCCCGAACCACGAGGCCCCGACCCGCGTGTGCTGGAGCGACCTGAACCGAAGCGCGATGATCCGGGTCCCGCTAGGCTGGACGAACCTCTCCAACCTGGCGAAAAAGGTCAATCCACGGCAGGTTGAGGATTTCAAGGGCGTCCCGGGCGGGCGGCAGACGGTGGAGCTGAGGAGCCCCGACGGCAGCGCCCTCATCCATCTCGTGCTGGCCGGCATCACCATGGCCGCGAATTGGGCTTTCGGCGGTGACCATTCCCTCTTTAAGGAGCGCGGACCCCTGGAGCTCGCGGAGAAGCTCTACGTCAAGGGGAACATCTTCTTGGAAAAGGAGCTCCTCAAGAAGCTCCCCGTCCTGCCCACAAGCTGTGTCGAGTCGAGCCGCCTGCTCCTCCAAAAGAGGGACCTTTACGAGCGGGACGGCGTTTTTCCGCCGGTCGTCATCGACTACATCGCCCGCATGCTCCAGGCTGAGAACGACGAATTCATGAACAGGCAGCTGGCGGGGCTTCCGGCCCACGACCGGCTCTACGAGATCCGCAAGATCATGCACAAGGACCTTCACAAGCACTGATCGGCCCCGGCGGGCCCGCGTGACCTCGGAGGATCAGAATCTGGCGGACGCCCTTTTCTGGGCCCTGAATTCCGGCTCGAGGGTCTTCCATAAAGAATTGAACCTTTCCTGCAAGGCTTCGTATACGCCCGAGCTCTTCGCGTCCGGCGCCGCCGCGAGCCTGTCCAGGGTCACGCGCGGTCCCGTGATCTCCCCGATGCTCACCTTTTCGCCCTTTTCGAGGTGCCAGCACCAGATCGATTGGAGCGCCCCGCCGTAGGCTGCCGCCTCCTGTTCCTTCAGGGTCACGACGGGCGTCCGGAGGATGTCGGCCGCGATCTGGAGCCATACCCGGCTTTTCGAGCCGCCACCCGTGGCCCGGATCTCGTCCGGCTTGAGCCCGAGCGCCCGCATCCTGGCGAAGCCATAGCCCAGATTGAGGATCGTCCCTTCCATCACCGACCGGGCCAGATGGGCGGCGTCGAAGGTCCCCCGGTTGAGGCCGAAAAAGACGGCGCTCGAGAAGGGCAGGACGGGGACCCTTTCGCCGTCCACGAAAGGCAGGAAGAGGAGCCCGCCGGAGCCGGGCGCGGCCTTCGCGGCCAGGGCCTCGAGGGCCCGGTTGTTGAGCTTGAAGACCGATTTGAAGAGCTCGGTCGTGTTCGTGACGTTCATCGTGCAGAGGAGAGGCAGCCAGCCACCGGTGCTGTCGCAGAAAGCGGCGATCTCGCCCTCCGGGTCCACGAACGGTTCCCCGGAGTGGGAATAGATCGTTCCCGATGTGCCGAGGCTCAAGGTCGAGACGCCGGGCGTCACATTTCCCGTCCCGATGGCGCCCATCATGTTGTCGCCGCCGCCACCCGAGACGAGGACCCTGCCCAGTCCGAACCGGGCGGCGACGGTCTTCCGGACGAAGCCGACGGGCTCGCGGGGATGGCTGAGGGCCGGGAGCTTTCCGGCCAGACCTGGGTCGATGGCGGCCATGGCCTCCGGGCTCCAGCGGAGGTTCCGGACGTCCATGAGGCCGGTCCCGGATGCGTCGCCGTATTCCATGTGAGGCCGCCGGGTCAGATGGTGGTTCAGATAGTTGTGGGGCAGAAGGACGGTCGCGAGCTTCTCGTAGTTTTCGGGCTCGTGCCTCTTGAGCCAGAGGATCTTCGAGGCCGTGAAACCGACGGCCAAGCTGATCCCGAGCTTGCGGATGAATTCCTTGGCCCCGCCGAGGCGGCCGACGATCATCTCCGTCTCCTCGATCGTCGAGGTGTCGTTCCAGAGCTTGGCCGGCCGGATGGGCCGGCCCCGGAGATCGAGCGGGACGAACCCGTGCTGCTGGCCGGATATGCCAAGGGAGAGGACTTTCTTGGGGTCCGCCCGGGATTCCTTGAGGGCGGCCGCGAGCGCGATCTCCATGGCCGTCACCCAGGTTTCAGGGTCCTGTTCGCTTGCGCCAGGCGGCAGGCCGGGCACCATTTCGTGGGGGGCATGCCCCTGGCCCAGGACCTGCCCGGTCTCGAAATCGACGACCAGGGCTTTCGTGCCCTGCGTTCCGGAATCAATGCCGACGGCATACATCTTTCACCTCAGACGCTTGGAATAAGGTCCGTGATCGAATTGTAAGAAACCGCGGGAGGGCTGTCAACGTCGGCCCGCCTTGACACCGGCAGGAGAACTCTCCTAGAATCAAGCCTCGTTCGCGGACCGGGGGGGAGCTGGCAGCGTTCGCGCGGAGGAGAGAAGCGCATGAAGAGGATCGCGGCCTGGGTCGGCCCTGCGATGTCGTTGATCTGGCTGGCGGGGACGGCCTGGGGCTCCGCGGTGACGGTCGAGGCGAGGGTCGGGTATCTCCGGCCGAATTCACAGGACGTCCGGGACGTCTACAAGAACGGCCTGGTATTCGGCGCGGACTTCACGGTCCCCCTATGGAAAGGACTCGGCCTCTGGGCCGGCGCCGATGATGATCATAAAAACGGAATGCTCACCTATACCTTGGAAGACACGACCCTGAGGGTCATTCCTCTGTTCGCGGGGCTCAAGCTTCAGTCCGCGTCCGGCAAGGTCAGGCCCTATGTGGGTCTTGCCGCGGGCTACTTCCTGTACAAGGAAACGAACGTCATCGGCACGGTCAGCGGCTCGAACATCGGCCTGCTGGTCCAGTTTGGCCTCCTCGTCAGGATCACGCGGTCGCTGTCCGTCGACCTCCATGGCCGCTATACATCCTTCCGCAATAAAGCCAGCGGGTCCGATGCTCTGACGACCGACCTGGGCGGCATCCAGGGCGGGCTCGGCCTCGCCGTCCGGTTATGAGCGGCCTCCTTCAGAACCATCCCTTGAAAATGCACGTCTTGCGGACTAAACTAAACTTCCGTTAGTCGCATCAGAGGAGCGCCGATGAGAACGAGCCTGAGAATCGCGGCCGGCTTTGTTGTCCTGCTTCTGGCGGCCCCTTCCGCTCCCGCCCTCATGAAGCCGGGCCAAAAATTCCTCCCTTTCTCCCTGAAAAATATCGACGACAAGGAATATACCGTTAAAATGGAAGACGGCCGGCTGACCCTGATCATCAGCGAGACCGTGGCGGGGAAGAGCCAGGTCCGCAAAACCCACCCGGCCGCCGTTCTCATCGATTTCTGGGCGACCTGGTGCGTGCCCTGCCGGGTAGCCATGCCGTACATGCAGCGGCTGCACGAAAAATACAAGCCCGGCGAGGACCAGGAACAGGGCGGCCTGAGGCTCTTCGGGATCGCCCTGGACGAGCGGGGGTCCAAGGTCGTCCGGCCTTTTTACGAAAAGCTCAAGATCACCTATCCGATGCTCGCCGACCCGACGTCCGGCCCCGGCACCGACGGGGTCCTGCGCACGGCCCAGGGCATGAAAAAACCCTATGACGCCGTCACCATCCCCGTCGTCTACCTGATCGACGCGACGGGGACGATCGTCCATGTCCATCAGGGCTTCAAGCCGGAACACATGGCCGAGCTCGAAACGGCCGTGAAGAATTGCCTGGCCGGAGGGAAAGGATGAAGCGCAAGCTGCCCTGGGTCCTGCTGACCATCTTCCTCGCGCTGATGGTCGCCGGCCTGCTCCTCGGCGAATACAAGATGGTCCTGGAGAAGGCCGTCACGGTCTGCCTGGACTGCATCGGGATCGGCTGAGGACCGGACCGTGGGATTCCTGACGAAGCCGCGGCAAAAAAGGGTCTGGTACCAGGCCCTGGGGGCCCTGGCCATCAACGCCTGGCTCCCGAACTGGCTCTCCGGACAGATTTTCCAGGGGAAGATCAAAGGGGTCTGCGTCCCCGTCCTGAACTGCTACTCCTGTCCTTCGGCCCTGGGAGCCTGCCCGATCGGCTCCATCCAGACCTTCTTCGGCGGCCTGCGCTTCAACCTCTCGGTCGCCGAAAAAAAGTTCGGTCTCTATGTCATCGGGCTTCTGGGGGTCGTGGGCAGTATCATCGGCCGCATGCCCTGCGGCTGGCTCTGCCCGTTCGGCTTGCTCCAGGAACTCATGCACAAGATCCCGACACCCAAACTCCGGGTGCCGCGGTTCTTCTCCTCTTTCCGTTATGTCTTCCTGGCCGTCCTGGTCGTCGCCCTGCCGCTCCTCATCGTCGATACGATGGGCTTCGGCCAGACCTGGTTCTGCAAATGGGTCTGCCCGGCCGGGACGCTGGAGGCCGGGGTCCCCCTCGTCCTCCTGAACGAGGGCTTGCGGGGGCTCGTCGGCTTCATGTATTTCTGGAAAATCGGCCTCCTCGTCCTTTTCCTGGGCTGGATGGCCGTCAGCAAGCGTCCCTTCTGCCGGGCCGTCTGCCCGCTGGGCGCGATCCTGGGACTCTTCAACAAGGGGAGCCTTTTCCGGATGGCCGTGGATGACGAGAAGTGCACGCTCTGCGACGCGTGCCACAAGGACTGCCCGGTGGACATCAAGATCTATGAGTCGGCCAATAGCCCCGACTGCGTCCGCTGCCTGAAATGCGTCAGCTCGTGCGAATACGGAGCGATCAGTTACGATTTCCTGGGCAAGCACGAGACCGCAGCCGACCGGCGGGTCAGCGGAGAGGCTTGAGCTCGGGCTGGACCGGCCCCGGCTGTTGATTAATGGGACCCATTTGGTTAAACTCGGGTTTCGATCCGGGCGATTCCGGGAATGTGTTGAGGAGATGAAGGTGACCGGAAGACGGAGGCTCTTTTTCGTCGCGGCGGTCCTCCTGGCCGCCTCGGCGGCATATCTCATTTCCGATGGAGGGGCCGTGGCTGATTTCAGCGAAAAGATCCCCAAGAAGATCGGTGGCTGGGCGGCCTCGGGGAAGGACCGGACGTTCAACCGGGAAAGACTGTACGACTATATGGACGGCGGCGCGGAGGTCTACCTCGCCTTTGATTTCCGTGAGGTCTGGACCCGGAAATATGCCGGCTCCGACGGCCGGGAAATGACCCTGGACATTTACGACATGGGCTCCCCGGCCGAAGCCTTCGGGGCCTTTTCCTGCGATCGGCAAGACCCCGGCGCCGGGATCGGTCAGGAATCGGAATACGGCGGGGGACTCCTGCGGTTCTGGCAGGGACGCTATTTCGTGGCGATCACGGCTTCCACGGACGATCCGGCCACTTCCGGGGCCGTCCTCGGGTTGGGGAAGGAGGCGGTGAAGACCCTCGGACCGCCGGGCGCGAAGCCGGACATGGTCGCGTTCCTGCCGCCCGCGGCCCTCCGGCCGGAGCGGACGAGCTATTTCCACAGCGTCGTCAACCTCAACAACCGCTTTTTCGTGGCCAGCGAAAATCTCCTCCGGCTCGACCGCTCGACCGACTGTGTCATCGGGGAGTACGGAGCGGGAGGGGCCGAGCCTGTCATTCTCCTCCTTATCCGTTATCCCGACGGGGACCGGGCGCGCTCGGCCCGCCAGTCATTCCTGGCCTCCTACCTTCCCGAGGCCGGCCCGGAGGGGATCGCCCGGACCGATAGCAGGAAGTGGGTGTCGGCGTCCGTCCGGGAAAATTATCTCACGGTCGTTTTTGAAGCGCCGTCAGAGGATGCGGCCAAGAAACTCGGCACGTCCGTCAAATTCCCCGCGAAATGAGGTGGTCATGAATTCTCCGCTCACCCGCCGCGATTTTCTCAGGGGCACGACCGTCACCGTCCTCGGGGCTTCCCTGGGATTCAGCCAGAACAAGGCTGTGCAGAAGAAATCCCGCGTCGTCCTCATCCGGCATCGTGACGTCCTCGACGAGAACTCGAAGATCAATCCCGACATCCTCCAGGGCATGCTGGACGAAGCCGTGATGAAGCTCCTCGACGAGAGCGACCCCGTCAGAGCCTTCCGAAAGCTGGTCAAGCCGGGAGAGATGGTCGGCATCAAAACGAATGTCTGGTCCTACCTGCCGACCCCGCCCGAGCTCGAGGCCGCCATCAAGCGCCGGGTGATCGACGCCGGGGTGGCCCCGGACAGGATCGGCCTCGATGACCACACCGTCAGAACCAACCCGCTTTTCGTCAACGCCACGTCTCTGATCAACGTCGCGCCCCTCCGGACGCATTACCTGGCCGGGGTGTGCGGCTGCATCAAGAACTACATCATGTTCGCTGAGTCCCAGCCAGCCTATCACCCGGACAGCTGTGCTGACCTGGGCTCCTTGTTCAAGCTGCCGCAGGTCAAGGGCAAGACGCGGCTCAATGTACTCTGCGTCCTGACCCCCCAGTTCCACGGCCGCGGCCCCCACAATTTCAACCGGCGGTACGTCTGGAGCTACAAGGGAATGATCGTAGGCCTGGACCCCGTCGCGGTCGACACCATCGGGCTGCGGCTGATCATGGCCAAGCGCCGGGAGGTCCTGGGAAAGGCCCAGGAGCTGCCGCCCGTGCCCAAGCACATCCAGTTGGCCGATACCCGGCACGGCATCGGGACGAGCGATATCAACGCCATCGAGCTCATCAAGCTCGGCTGGAACGAGGATACCCTGGTCTAGGCCGGCCCTGAGGCCGGGCAAAAAAGGGGAAGGGGAGTGACCATGGTCCGTGCCACAAGAACCGCGATTCTTCTTCTGATTGCATTCGGGGCCCTTGCCCCATCTCTCACGCCCTCGGCGGGCGATCGCCCGGAGTTCCTCAGCTCTATCCTCTGGTCGAAGGCCTATGACATCGCCATCGAGGGAAATTATGGCTACTGCGCTTTCCTCAACGGCCTGGTGATCCTCGATCTCAGGGTGAAAAGCGCCCCGGCCGAAATCTCCCGCCTCTCCCTCGGCGGCGGGTTCGGGGTCGCGAAGAGTCGGACCCTGGTCTTCATTGCCGCGGGCAAGATGGGTTTGAAGGTCGTGGACGTCTCTGATCCAAGGACGCCTCTGTTGAAGGGTGAGGCGGCGACTCCCGGGGTCGCCAAAGCGGTGGCGGTCGACGGCAGCCGCGTCTTCGTCGCCGACGGAGGATCCGGGCTATTGATTTTTGACGTCTCGACTCCGGCCGCGCCCCGGCTCATCGCCTCCTTCGAGACCCCTGGCGAGGCGGAAGGGGTGACGATCCACGGGAACAATGCGCTCGTCGCTGTCGGCGACGAGGGGGTCCTGGTCCTCGATGTGCGGGATCCGGCCGCCCCGAAAAAGGCCGGTTCCCTTAACACTCAGGGCAAGGCCCGCCAGATCGCCGTCTCCGGGAATGTCGCCTATGTCGCCAACGGCCCGGCCGGCCTGGCCGTCCTCGACATCAGCGACCCGGCCACGCCGAAGCTCACGGTCGCCCTGCCGACGTCGAGCTATGCCAACAGCGTCGCCGCTAGGGAGGGAGTCCTGGCCGTCGGGACGCTCTACGACGGCGGATATCAGCTCTTCGATATCACGAAACCGGCGGCTCCCGTTTCCTTGAACATCGGCAAGTATACGATGTACAACGAGGCCTGGGGGATCGCCCTGGAAACGGGCCTGGCCTATGTCGTCGATTATTTCGCCGGCATCCACATCGTCGATATTTCCGACCCCAAGAGGCTTCGGATCGTCGGCCGGTTCGCGACGCCGAGCTCGATCGTCGCCGCGGCCGTCCAGGGCAACAGCCTCTATGCCATCGGCGAGCTTTCCGGTCTCCAGATCTTTGACATCTCCGACCCGTCGCATCCCCGCTGCATCGGCGCGTCGGCCGTCTCGCGCGGAGTCCAGGGGCTCGATGTCCAGGGGAACTACGCATATGTGACGGACCGTTGGGGCCTTCACATGATGGACATCACGAGGCTGCCTGCGGTCAATGCCGCCGGGACCCTCGCGCTTCCGGGGGTTCCCCGGGCCGTGGTGGTCCGGGGGCCCTACGCCTATCTGACTTCCGACCACTCCGGCTTCCACGTCGTCGACATCAGCAGCCCGTCGGCCATGAAAATCGCGGGATCTCTCGAGATGCCCGGATTCGCCTACGGCCTGAGTCTTAAGGGGGAGCGGGCTTATGTCTGCAACAGCGATACGGGGTTTCATGTGCTCGACATCTCCAACCCGGCCAAACCGAAAACCCTCGGCGGCATCCGGACGGCGGGTGAGCCTCGCGCCGTCGCCCTGAAGGGGAATTTCGCTTTTGTCGCCGACGGCCCCGGGGGCCTCCTTGTCCTCGACGTCCGGGACCCTCAGGGGTTGAAGACGGTGGGGAAGGCCGCTTTCGAGGGATTTGCCACCGGGGTCGCCGTCGACGGGAACACCGCTTACATTTCGGACGAAACGTCGGGCGTCAGGACATTTGATATCAGTGATCCGGCCGCGCCGAAGCCCGTCGCCATTTTTAAAACCCCGGGCGAACCTGCGGGCGTCCGCCTCGGCGGCGGAGTCCTCATCGTCCCTGATTCTTACTCGCTGTTCATCCTGAAGCCGGGAAAGGGCTGAACGTGTCCGCCCATCGCCGGGCCGGTTGGAGATGTTGGCCGGCGGTGGACTTTTGATGTAAGATGGCGCCTTGATGCCAAGGAGGTATCGATGAATCAAAAACCGATGAGACGCTTGGCGGTCGTCGCCGTCCTGGCTCTTCTTTTCGTCGTCCAGGCCGCGGCCCAGGAAAAGCTCGACCTCCAGGTCGTGCAACGCATCCGTAAAGAGGGTCTCGAGAATTCCAAGATAGCCGACCTTTTGATCTATCTCTGCGACATTTATGGCCCGCGTCTTGCGGAGTCCCCCCAGTATCGCAAGGCGGCGGAGTGGGCCGTGGGAAAGCTCAAGGAGATCGGCCTGGCCAACGCGAAGCTCGAGCCGTACGGCACATACGGGCGGGGCTGGGAGCTCCAGAGGTTCTATGCCGCCATGACCGCTCCCCAGTACATGCCGTTTATCGCCTATCCGAAGGCCTGGACGCCCGGAACGAACGGCGTCGCCAAGGGGAATCCGGTCCTGCTCGATGTCAAGAAGGTTGCCGACCTCGATAAGTACAAGGGCAAGCTCAAGGACGCCATCGTCCTCACCCAGGGCGAACAGCCGCTCGATATCTCCTTCGACCCCGCCGCCTCAAGGCTGACGGATGACGAGCTGAAAAAATTGGCCATGGCCCCCGAGCCGGGCGCGCGGTCGCCATTCGCCGCCCGAATGGAAGAGTTCATGGCCCGCCAGCAGCTCCAGCAGGCGGTGAATAAATTCCTGAAGGACGAGGGGGCGGCCGTGCTTCTCGAGGCCAGCCGGGGGAAGGACGGGACGGTTTTTGTCGCGAGCGGAGGATCTCAGGCCAAGGACGCTCCGGCCGCTCTGCCGTCGGTCGTCGTTTCGGTCGAACAGTACAACCGGATCGTCCGCATCCTCCAGAAAGACGTCCCGGTCACTCTCGAGGTCGAGGTCCAGGCCCGCTTCACCGAGGATGACCTCCGAGGCTACGATATCGTCGCGGAAATCCCGGGCGTGGACAAGAAGCTGAAGGACGAAATCGTCATGCTGGGCGGCCATTTCGACAGCTGGCACGCGGGCACCGGGGCCACGGACAACGGCGCCGGCAGCGCCGTGGCCATGGAGGCCGTGAGGATCCTCAAGGCCGTCGGCATCCAGCCCCGGCGCACGATCCGGGTCGCCCTGTGGGACGGCGAAGAACAGGGGTACATCGGTTCGAAGGGATATGTCACGAACCATTTCTTCGACCGGGCCAAGAAGGAAAAGAAGCCTGAATACGACAAGTTCTCGGCGTATTTCAACCTGGACAATGGCAGCGGCAAGGTCCGCGGCATTTATGCCCAGGGCAACAACGCTGCCGTTCCGATTTTCGAAGAATGGCTGAAACCCATGGGGGATCTCGGGGCGTCGACCGTGACGATCCGTAACACGGGAGGCACGGATCACCTGTCCTTCGACGGGATCGGCCTGCCGGGTTTCCAGTTCATCCAGGATGTCCTGGAATATGATTCGCTCACCCATCATTCGAACATGGACGTCTACGACCACGTGTCGAAAGGGGACCTGATGCAGGCGGCGACGGTCATGGCCTGGTTCGTCTACAATGCGGCGATGCGGGACGAGAAGATGCCGAGGAAATTCTTCGACCCGAACGCGCCGGGGCCGGCCCGGGGCCGGTTCTAGGCCCGGAAGCGCCTTCTCGAATAGAAATACATGTAGAGGGGCTCTAGGGGAATGAAGATCGCCAGCAGGCCCATGAGGACCGCGGCCCCGCCCAGTGCGATGACGATGAAGGCGACCATGGAGAAGAAATCCCGCCGGTAGATGAAGGCGATCTTGGCAGCCGCCGCGTCCAGGCGGCCGGTGAAGCCGGGCCGGCCCGGACTCCCTTCGATGTCCTTGACCACTCCGACCACCAGGTTCCCGAGCTTCGCATTTTTCATGAAGGCCGCGAGCTGGAGATAGAACAACCCCATCGACAGAAGGGCCAGGACGCCGAGGACGAGCCAGACGGGCCGATGGGAGCTCCGGAAAAGACCGACGGGCAGGGACAGGAAGAACAGGACGAAGATGACCGCATCCCCGACCATATCGAGGAAGCCGCCGAACTTGGAGGTCCGGAATGTCAGCCGGGCGACCTCGCCGTCGCAGCCGTCGAAGATCGAAGCGAACTCGAACAGGAACGAACCCACGAGAAAATGGAGATACCCGCCCTGGGCGATGATCCAGCCGCTGGCGAGCCCGATCGCAAGGCAGATGATGCTGAGCGGGTTCGGGGTGATCCCCAGCCGAAGGAAAAACCGGGTCATGAACAGGGAGATGGGACGGTTGATATAGCGGGCGATCAGGGCGTCCGTCGGCTTCCTGGCGGTGCCGGTCAGGTAACGCCGGGCTTCTTTGAGGGAGGCCCCCGTCGCGACCCTGCCGCAGAAGGCGCCGGCATCGACGACGCGGGACCCCGAAGGCAGGAGGGCCTTGTTCAGCGTGTCCGCATCCAGGCGGATGCCGCCCTTGTCGGCGAAGACGACGCCCAGCCTTGAAAAAACCGCCGCCGGGCAAAGGCTGATCCCCGCGTAGACAGCGGAACGCGGCTCGGAGCCCCCGACGAAAGCCAGGGCCAGGCCGGTCTTTTCATCGATCATCAGGCCGATCCTGCCGTCGCCCTGGCGGCCGGCCCGGGATTGGCCGTCCACCAGATGAAGAAGAAGGCCGTCACCGGGAGCGGCTTGGGCCGCGCCCGCGAGCGCCTGGGGATCGAAAACGAGGTCCGCCGGGATCAGCCAGAAAGGCCGGTCGGATCTTCCTTCGTCAGCGAACCGGCCCATCTCCGGGACGGGCACGAGCTCGAGGCGGAGATCCAGGCCCCTGACCCGAGCGTCTCTCCTCAGCCCGGCGACCGTCTTCTCTCCATCGGTCCCCGCGTCTCCGACGAGGATAAAATCCCTGACCCCGGATCGGGAGGCGGTCAGGACCACCCGCTCGAGAAACGTCAGCCCGAAAAGTTTCCCGGCGGCTGGCTCCTTCAAGCGTGAGGACGCCAGCCCTTCCCGGGAAAGGGGAATGACGGCCCGGTCCACGGATATCATGACCCGCCGCCTACGGACGGCTTTTTCTTCAGCGAAGCGAACAGGAGCAATCCCAGGCCGGCGAACAGGAGCTTGCGGATCCTCCGGATGACGGACAGGCTCAGACCGATGGCCGCCGGATATCCCAAACTCTGAAGGACGATGACGTGGACGCCCTCCATCACGCCCCATTGGCCGGGGAGGACGAAAAAGACGAAATTACCCGCCGTCACGACCGTGGAGATGAAAAGGGCCTGGACGAAACTGACCGGGGCCTTCAGGACGGCTAGGATGACCATGATCTCGACCGTGCCGATGAGGCGGGCGAGGACCTGAAGGAAGATGGGCAGGACGGCCCGGGTATTCGAGCGGCTGTACAGGAGCCGGAAGCTTTCGTCCATGGCCGCGAATTGCCTTTCATGTTTCAGGGCCCAGCTCTTGGCCCGGGGGATCAGGCGGCCCAGATTCGTCAGGGTCAGGGTCAGGCCCCTCTTCTGGACGATGACGATGATGATGATCCCCGCCGCCATGAGGCACAGGCTGATAGCCACCGAAATGGTCAGGGTCCTCGGGAGGCGGAGCGATACAAGGCCCAGGAAAAGGCCGCTGATCAGGAAGATCAGGGACCCAATGAACTCGATGGTCTTGTCGAAGAGGACGCTGGGGATCCCATCTCTGAGGGGGACGTCCTCCTTGATCATGAAGGCCCGCATGGCGTCCCCCCCCAGGCTCGCCGAGGGAAGGATCAGGTTGAATGTGTCGCTGATGATCTTGATGCGGAAGAGGAGACCGAGCGGCACTCTCTGGAAGAAGGCGTCCTGGATGAACCACCAGGCGCTGGCCTGGCACAGGAGCCAGCCCGCGGCGATCAGGGATGTCAGAAGGAACCAGGGGCCGAACCGGGCCAGATTGGACTCGAGCGTCCGGAGGCCGACGCGACGGATGAGATAAATGAAGAGGAGGATCCCGACGGACGTCAAGCCGGCCTTGATCCAGGTCCGGGGCGATCTAAGATTCCTGGCCATCGGTCTTCCGGTCCGTGACGGCGGGGATGGCCCCGACCCCGTGATCCCCGCGGCGGGCCAGGAGGTTCTCCGCTCGTTCCAAAGCCCTCTCATCGTCGACGTCGATCCAAAAGGCGCGGCCAACGTCCATCACCTTGGCCTTCCGCCGTTCCACCATCGTCTTCAATCCGCCCGAGAGGCTGAAATCCCCCTTCTTCTGGCTTTCTTCGAGGGCCCGGAAGAGTGCGGATGTGCAGAGGAAGATCCCCGTGTCGAAGGCGTTATAGGCCGCGATCGTCTTCCCGATCGCCGCGATCCTCCCGTCCTCGACCAGGACCTTGGTCACGTCCTCGAGATCCACTGTGGGGTGATCCGCGACGTTCGCATCGACGGCCAGGATGGCCTCGTCCTCCCCGATGGGCCGACCTATCAGCCGGACGAGGATCTCCGGGTCGAAGATGTGATCGGACATCAGGAGGACGAACTTCTCTCCGGCGAGCTCCCGGGCCTTGTAGACGGACAGCCCGTTCTCCTTTTTCCATTCGTTGTTGAAAACGAAGGAGATCGGGATCTTCTTTTCCCGGGAAAATTTCGCGAGATGAGGCTCGAGCTTTTCCCGGGCGTACCCGGTCACCACCACGAAATCACGGATCCCGGCCTGGTGGGCCGCCAGGATGACCCACTCGATGAGGGCCCTGCCGTTCACAGGGCACAAGGGCTTGCTCTCCCGAGTTCCCTGGAAGCGGCTGCCCCTGCCGGCCGCGATGACCACGCCCTTCAACGATCGATCTCCATTCTTTATTCTTTCCGGAGCGACCCGGCCGGTCGCCGGAACGGGACCTGGGCGGGATCGCTCAAGCCGCCCATTATAGCCCGAACGCCCCGGTTTCACAATTATTCCGGGCCGTCCCCGTCAGCCTCGAGGGACCATCGAACGGGACGCAGCTCAGGGTCAAGGCGATATCTTCAGGGAGGCCATGTGGTCGTCCAAAAGGCCGCGCGCCATCCGGATGACATCGGCCATCAACCCGTCCTGCGCCCGGGCTGTCTCCTCGACGGGCTGGCCGAACGAGACATGGATGTTGACCCGGACGCTCCGCGGGAAAAGCATCTGCCGGACGATCTGCATGACCTCGGCCAGCTTCTGTCGCCGGGCGGGCTCTCTCCGGATCCTGAGCAGGGGATTCCGCAGGAACTTCGGCATGAGGACGCCGCTCGCGATTGCCACTTGCAGCCGGGCCTGCGGGACGCGGCGCAGCATGATCTCAATGCTCCGGGACCAATCCCCGATGGCCTCGGCCGCGCCCGGCCCCAGCTCGGGGTCGGGCTCCACCTCGTGGTGGGGGAAGATCAGGAGCGACCCGCCGGCCTGCAGATGTTCGACCCCCGAGCGCAGGGCCGCCTGGCCGCCGCCTACGCTCTTGGGCGTATAGATGAAGTATTGCCGGGCAAATGGGAACGCCCGAGTGAAGGGGACATCGGAGATGAAAACCTTCACGTCCTTCCGGGGGATGGAGGACAGGATGGCCACGGAATCGAACCCGCCGGGATGGTTCGAAGCCAGAAGCAGGGGCCCGTCCCGGGGGATGTTTTCCGCGCCCCGCGGGGCGGGAGAGAGCGAAAGGTCGGGCAGGATCCGGCGGGCGGCGCCGCTCAAGCCCGACGAGGGGACTTCGCCGTCGGCGTGGGCGGCGATCAAGCCGAAGCGGCTGGCCACGGGCCTGAGAAGGGGCCCCAGGAGGCGGCGTCCCGGGCCCGTTCTCAAAAGGCCGAGGGCGTAGAAGACCTCATCGATGATCTTCTCCCGGAACGCGGCGGCCCGCCAGGACTCGGGCAGCCGGCTCTCGCTCAGGAACTCGGGTCGGGCGATCGGCGCTCTCTCACGGGATTTTCGCGGCCTGCGTGAGCACCACTTCCACCCGGCGGTTCTTGGCCCGGTTGAACTCGCTGTCGTTGGGCGCCACCGGGTTGGCCGGGCCGAAGCCCTGGTACTTCATCCGGGTTTCGGGGATGCCTTGGTCCCGCAGGAAATCATAGACCGCTCTGGCCCGGTCCGCGGACAGCTTCATGTTGAGCTCGTCCGTGCCGGTGGAGTCGGTGTAGCCCTCGATGCTCAGGTTCATGTTCTGGAAGACGGTCAGGATCCCGGCCAGCTTGGCGACCGTGAGCTGCGAAGGGAATTTCAACGTCGCCTTGTTCACGTCGAACAGGATGCCGGGCAGGCTGACGATGACCCCGCGGGCGGTCTCGTTGGTCTCGGCCACCTTGGACAGGGCGCCCTTCAGCATTCCGGCCAGGTCGTCCCTCTCCTTTTTGATCGCCTCGCGCTCGGCCGCCACGGCGTCCCGCTCGGCGGCCACCTTGTTCAGCTCCGTCGCGACCCTGTCCCGGTCGGCGGCGAAGGCATCCCTCTGCTGGCCCATCTCTTTGGATTCCTGGGCCAGGGCCGCCCGCTGGGTCTCCACTTCTTTCAGCTCCCGGGAGACCCGCTGGGCCTCGGTCTCGGCCGCGTTTGCGCGCTGTTCGAGGGCCGCTTTTTCGGCCTGTCGCTTGGCCTCGGCTTCCGCGGCCGCCCGGGCTTCGTCGGCCCGAATCGTGTCCATGACGGCCTGGGAGGCCAGTTGCAGGGCCTGCCGGGAGAACGCCGCGATCTCGCTCTTGCCGCTCCTCGCCTGGACCGCATTTTTGGCGTTGTCAAAGGCGGTCCTGGCGTCACGCATCGCGGCCGGATTGACCGCGGCCGCATGCATCTTCTCGGCCTCCCCCAGCACCCGCTGGGCCTGGATAAAAGCCACTGGCGTATCGTCGCTGTACTGGAACCCGGCGATGCTCTCCAGGGCCGGCTTGGCCCCCTCCTGGAAATTGGTGAAGGTGAAGGGCGTGTTGAGAACGTTCGGCATTCTGAGCTCGCCTGAAGTGAAGAGGACGAGAGCGGACGGCCGGCTGACCCCCACCACCGGCTCGGCCGTCAGCATCAGGGCGAATATCCTCTTGCTCGCGTAGTATTGCTGGGAGCCCGAGCAGTTCTTCCGGTCGATGGGCACCTCGCCGAGGTTGTCCGCGGTGCCGTCGGCGCCCACGGCCCAAAGGACGTAGGACGAGATGTTGCCGCTGAAGAGGACCGCAGGCTCCATCTTCTCGAAGCTCAGAGTGATGGAACCCCGCCGCTTTTCGAAGGTAATCGACGCGCGGAGCTCCGCTCTCGACGGAGCGCGGTTCGTCCTGTTGAACGCGATATCGAAAGACTGGCCCTCGGGCACCGTTAACGCCGTCAGCTGGACCTCCGCGGCCGTCAAGGCGCTCGAGGTCAGCAGGATCGCCAAAATCAGTGTGGCTCGTTTCCTTAAAGACATGACTCCTCCTTTGGCCCGGAAGCTTCGATCATGGATCGGACTTCGGGCCGTCCTTCCGCGGGAATGAATGCGGGGGGGTTCAACGCCATCGTCCCTTCTTCGGTCCCTTGGCCAAAGGATAGCACCGACGGGGAGGAGCGTCAATCCCGAGGGATCGCCCCAGATATTCTTCTTGACAATAAAGGCCCTCTCTTATATTTTTTAATCACCTATCAGCGTGAAAGGACCCAGGTTATGAAGGGGAAGAGGTCGTCTTCCTTGCGCAACCTGCCCGCCTACCAGCGGCCCCCCGCTGAAAAAATTGGGAAATATAAGATCCTCGGGACCCTCGGGAGAGGAGGCATGGGGATCGTTTATAAGGGCCTGGACCCGGACATCGAACGGGAAGTGGCCATCAAGACTATCCGCCTCGACACCATCACCGAAGGCCAGGAAAAAGAGGAGATGCTGGCCCGGGTCGTCCGGGAAGCCAAGGCGGCGGGCCGCCTCAACCATCCCAATATCATCACCATCTACGACGTCATCCGGGAGAGCGACCTGACCTTCATCATCATGCAGTACGTGGACGGACAGAGCCTCCAGGCCCTGATCGATTCGGGGAAAAGGTTCTCGCCTCGGGAGGTCATCGACCTCCTCAGGCCGGTCGCCGAGGCCTTGGATTTCGCCCACCGGAACGGCATCGTCCACCGCGATATCAAGCCCGCCAACATCCTGCTCGACAAGGTCGGGAGGCCGTTCCTGGCCGACTTCGGGGTGGCCCGCCTCGAAGCGTCCACGATGACCGGGCCGGGGAAGACGATCGGGACGCTCAGCTACATGTCCCCGGAGCAGGTCCTGGGAAACCCCGTGGACCACCGGGCGGACCTATTCGCCCTGGGTGTGATCCTCTACGAGCTCTTGACCGGGAAAAAGCCGTTCGCCGGGGACAACCTCTCCACGATCGTCTACAAGATCGTCAACGAGGAACCCCCGCAGGTCACGGAGATCAACCACAGCCTTCCCCTGGGCTATGAGGGCGTGGTCAAGAAGGCCCTGGCCAAGAACTCTGGCGAGCGCTACCAGAGCGGCCGGGAGCTCGTCGATGCCCTTGCCGACCCCGATAGCTTCGCCGCGGCGACCCGGGCCTACGGGTCCGGGATGGGAGAGCCCGAGAAGGCGACGTCCAAAAAGCTGAGGCCGCTCGTCCTGGCCGGGGGGCTGGCCGTCTTTGTCCTCCTGGCCATCGGCGGCTACTTGATCCTCTCGGGGGGGAGAGGCGGAGGGTCCGGGACGGCCGCTCCAGGTCTTCAGACGTTGAAAGAGGGAGAGAAAAGCCCGGGCACCCGATCGGAGGGCCCGTCTCAGGGACCGGCGGCATCCCCGGCCGAAGAAAAGCTGGCCAAGCTCAAGGAGGGTCTGGAGCGTAAGGATTATGAAGGAACGATCCGGCTGGCCGAGAAAATGCTTTCGGAGGACCCGACCAATCCGACGGCCCGGGATTATCTGGACAAGGCAAGGGAAAGCGCCAGGGCCGAGCGGATCAATGGACAAGTGGCCTCTATCCTCGAGGCGGGGATCGCTAGCTACAACAACGGCGATCTCCCGGCCTGCGTCGAGGCCATGGAGAAGGTCCTGAAACTGGACAGCAACAACGGGGCCGCCCGGAAATACCTGTTTCAAGCGGATACCGCCCTGTCAAAACAAGCTATCCAAGAGATGCTCGAGCAGCACCGCGTGGCGGAGGAAAACAAGGACCTTCCTACCGTGCTCAGCCATTTCGATTCGCCGGCCCTGGTCTCTGAGGCCCGGCGTCGATACAAAGAATGGTTCAACGGCTACGACAGGATCACGTCGCGCATCGACGATGATAAGTCATTCGCTTTTGCCGACCGCTCGAACGCGACCCTCAGCTTCTCTCAGAGGATATACGGCAACGATCGGAAGGATGGGAAGAAGAAAATGGTCTCTGAGGGGCAGAGAATCTGGGAATTGAAAAGAGTAGCCGGCGTCTGGAAGATCGTCAATATTCGTTGATACCGTCGACGAACTGACGGAAGGAGAAAATGGGGATGCCAGCAAGAAAGACTCGAATCATCGGTGTCTCCTCAGCAATCGTGTTCCTCCTGATCGTCCTCATCAGGCCCACTCCCGCCGCCGGGACCAAGCTGAAAGTCACGATTGATAATTCAGCCATTCGGGTGGCTCCGAGCATGGGCAGTCAAAAGTTGGCCAACGTGGCCCTCGGAAAGATCCTGGATTCCGAGGGCCGAGAAGGGGAATTCTATAAGGTGACCCTGGAACAAAACGGGGTCAAAATCACAGGATTCATCCACAAGGAGGTCGTCGAGGAAGCCAGCGAAAACGAGGCTGCGACGGCCGCTAATCCCGTGGATACGGCCAAAACCCAGGAGGAAATCGCCGCGCAGCTCACCAATAAGATCGAGGGAAACAAGGAGTTGATCAACCAGGAAAAAGACCTGGTCCAGGCCGCCGAGAATCTCCGGCCTCTCATCGCCAAGGTTTTCAGCCTCGAGGATCGCCAGAAACAGAAGCAGACCGCCTGCGACATCTATTGGTTGCTCGGGGTCGCGGAAGCGAGGCTGGGAGACAGCTCCGGGGCCATCCGTGAGTTCCGGAACATGTTCGAGGTGGATTATGTTTTCGCCAAATCGATAACCCGGTACAACCCCGAGCCGGCCATCAGCAGCCTCCTCGATAACGCCGAAAAGCAGTACAAGGGCCTGGTCGTCGAATACACGTACACGATCTCGACCGAGCCCAAGGAAGCGACCGTTAGGATCGACGGCAAGGTCGTCGGCAGCTCTCCCTATGTCCACAGGACAAAAAACCCCCAATTCACCCTCGAGATCGAAAAAGAAGGGTACGGGGCGGTCAAAGAGTCCGTTTTCCTGACCGAAACGGCCTCGGAGAAAAGCTACTCCCTGCAGAGTGTCGGCCGGACGATCAAAGTCAGCTCGTCGCCTCAGGGCGCAGAGGTCCTCCTTGATGGGAAGGATATAGGAAAGGTCACCGAGTGCGAATTATCATACGTCCCTTATGGCGAGCACAGGCTCAAGCTAGCGCTTGAAAACTACGCAGACTGGGAAGCGCCCTGCCAGGTCGTCGAAGGACCGGGGCCTCTCCAGATATCGGCCGTCATGACGGTCGAAAATTATGTTCAGCTCAAAAAATTGGGCGGGCCGGACGGCAGATTCCTCAGGCTCCCCAGGGCCGTGGCCGTGGACAGGTCCGGGAGCATCTATATCGCCGACGAGAGCGATTTCAAGGTCCGCAAGTATACCCCGGAATTCGGGAGCCAGATCTGGAGCGACCCCGGCCTGACGATCAGGAAGCTGGGTCTGCCGGCCGGCATCGCCTTCGACAGCCAGGATAACATTTACGTCACGGACTACGGAAACTCCCGGGTGGTGAAGTTCGACAGGAACGGCCGGGAGATCTCCAAATGGGGGCGACAGGGCGTGAGGAACGGCGAGCTCGACGCTCCGACGGGAATCGGCATTGACAGGAACAACGATATCTATGTGGCCGATACGAGGAACCACCGCGTCGTCAAGTATTCATCGGTCGGGGTTTTTAAAAAGTCTTGGGGGAAGAAAGGCACCGGACCGGGGGATTTCTATTCTCCGACCGGCATAGCTGTAAGCCTCAATGACGAAATCTATGTCGTCGATAGCGGGAATTCCAGGATCCAAAAATTCACGTCTGACGGCACGTACCTGGCCGAGTTCGGAAAACAAGGCTCCGATGACGGCGAGCTGAACCAACCCTTTGGACTTTGCATTGATGAGGACGGCTTTATCTATGTGGCCGATACCGGAAACAACCGGATCCAGAAGTTCACTCCCGACGGCAAGCTGGTCCCCTCTAATTGGGGAGGGACCGGGCTTTCTGGCGTTCTGTTGTCCAACCCGGTCGGCGTGGCGGTAAATGACAAGCGTAACGTTATCATCATCGAAAAATTCGCCAGCCGCCTCCAGAAATTCGGGGTCGCAGCTAAACAGCCTGAGCGATAGGCGGTGATCCTTCCTGTTCCGGTCGAATTCTCCAGGCCTTTGACGGGCATTCCGCCGACGGACCTCGGCGTAACCCACCTCTGAAACCGGACCATTACGAGCCCTGCCCTATCTTTGCCGGCTCAGCAAGAAAGAACCGTTCCGTTGACAACGGCGTTTTCCACATGATAGTTTTTGTCCGGGCCCGGAAAGTCCGGCCGACCTTCGATCGCCGGAAGGGGAGAGTCAATGACCCATATCAAGACGGGGAATGGAATCAGCCGTAGGGATTTCTTGAAGACCGCGGCGACCTCGGCCGCGGCAGTGGTTGTGGCCCCGGACATCCTCCCACGCTCGGCGGCCAGCCGCCCGGCCGCTCCCAGCGACACGATGCTCCTGGGTTGCATCGGCGTCGGACGCCAGGGCCAGGCCGATATGCAGGAGCTCATCTACCGCGGCCTCGAGGCCGGGGCCCGGGTCGTCGCCGTCTGCGACATCGATTCCCATCGTCTGGACAACGCCCAATGGCTGGCCGAAAAGATCTACGCGAAGGAATTGGGCCCGAGCGCCTCCAAGGGGGTTGCCGCCTATCACGATTTTCGCGACCTCCTGGCCCGGAAGGACGTCGACGGCGTCCTCATCGTCAGCCCGGACTTCTGGCACGCGGTCATCGCCGTTGCCGCCGCCAAGACGGGCAAGGATATCTATCTTGAAAAGCCGATGACCTCCACCATCGCGGAGGGGCGTTCTCTTGTCGCCGCGGTGCGTCAGAACAAGAGGATCCTCCAGGTCGGCTCCCAACAGCGTTCCTCCGTCCACTTCCTCATGGCCTGCGAAATCGTCCGCAACGGCAGGATCGGGAGGCTGCAGACGATCCGCGTCCGGCTCCCGGAAGACCAGGGCTTCGGCAACGCCCAGCCGACACCCGTGCCGCCGAATCTCGACTATGATTTCTGGCTCGGCCCGACCCCTCCGGCGCCCTATTTCGAGGACCGCGTCCATCCCCAGCTGAGCTATGACCGCCCCGGATGGATGCAGGTGGAGCCCTACTGCCGGGGGATGGTCGCCAACTGGGGATCCCACATGGTGGACATCGCCCAGTGGGGGAATGCGACCGACGGAACGGGCCCGGTCTCGATCGAAGCCACGGCCGAGTTCCCGGACCGGGGAGCTTTCAACGTGCATACGAAATTCCATGCCGAAGCGACCTATGCGAACGGAGTCCACATGACCCTGGAGACCGGGGACCCCGCCGGGGTCCGCTTCGAGGGCGACCGGGGATGGGTTTTCGTCCAGCGCGGGGAGATCAAGGCCTCGGATCCGGAGATCCTCCGCTGGAAGCCCGGCCAGGGTGAGGTCAAGCTCTATCGGAGCGGCGATCACATGAAGGACTTCCTCGAATGCATGCGCCGCCGGAAGGACCCCGCGGCGCCCGTCGAGGTGGGCCACCGCTCGAACTCGGTCTGCGTGATGGCCCATATCGCCATGAAGGTCGGACGCAAGCTCACCTGGGACCCCGCGGCCGAGAAGTTCGTCGGTGACGAGGCCGCCAACGGCCTGCTCGATTATCCTCACCGCGAACCTTGGACCGTCTGAAGCCCCGGCCTCATCGAGAGAAGGTCAGCCCCCCGCCTTGTCCATCTTGAGGACGCGGACGCTTTCCTTGAGGACGGAAATCGTTATCCCGCTCCTGGCCAGGGCGAAGGCGCCGATGGCCATGGTTGCCACCCGCGATGGAAGCATGGATATTGTCGTGGTGTTGAAAGCTGCAGAAGTTGGCGATGACCTGCTGCTGGTATTCGATTCGGAACAATAAAGCTGAAGGGCCGGCCAGGAAGGTCTCAAAGAAGGACGAAGGGGGATGGTTGGAATGGTGACGTTTCATCTGGTCCGTGTAAATACGATAAATATCGCGGATTAGCGGGCCGTCGGGCCGGGCCTCTCTGCGCGGATGGTCACAGGGCCCAGGAGCCCGGAGGGAAGCAGGGGAGAGTCCTTGCCGTAGTGCTTCCAAGTCGTGAAGGTGAAGCGGCCGGGAGAAGGCCGCGGGAGCCTCTTCTCGAGCCACTCCGGCCAGCGGGCCAGGTTTCCTCCGGGGCCGTAATCGCTGTCGGGCGGGAGCTTTTCGTCCCCGATGAGGCGATTGGGCCAGAGGTTGGCGACGGTGACCTCCAGCCTGTTCCCCTTCGGCTTCACGGTCCCGGTGATTTCCACGCGCCAAGGAGCGCACCAGACGACCCCGAGGTCGTTGCCGTTGAGCCGCACCCGGGCGATGTTTTTCACGGTGCCGAGGTCGAGCCAGAGGCGCGGGGAGGCACCCTGGCCCGCCGGCCTCCCCGGCAGGTCGAAGGCTTTCCGATAGGTCGCCAGGCCGGAGTAGTACTTGATCCCCTCCTCGGGGCGAAGGCTCCAGTCCTCGAGATCGGCGAACGTGATCCTCTCCGGCCCGCCCCATTTCGGGTCGAACACGACTTCCCACTCGCCCTCGATCCTCCCGGTGTCCTCGACGCGGCTGAAATTCCTGTCGAGACACCCTGGGAGCCCTTCGGCGCTCGCCCTCACCGATGGCTTCGCGCCGCCCGCCGGCTTCCGGAAGACGACGAAAAAGGATTGATGCGGCTCGAATCTCATCGGCACGCCGGTCAAGCCGCCCGATCCCGTGAACTCCTGGAGGTCCCGTATTTTGCCGGTCACCGCGTCCCAGAGCTCGGGCAATTTGCCGTCCACCCGGAAGACGCATTCGGCGGCCAAGGCCCGGTCGTCGGGGTTGGCGACGAAGTAGATGTCCACGTCGCCGTCCCGCCGATGGCTGTAACGAAGGTCCGCGTCCGCTTCGAAATCCGGCGGCACGTTCATGCCCGCGAGGATGCGGGCGACGATGCCGAAATCGCCGTATTGTTCGGGTTCCGAAAGCGGCGGGGCGCCGACGTCCCAAGGGCCCGCCCGCCGCGTGCCCGGATCCGGACCGGAGCCCGTCGTGTCGGCTGGCCCCGCACGCAGTTCAGCCTCCAGGGTCTCCCCGGCGGACGCCTTTTTTTGTCCTTCGATATTTTTCTTGTTCCTCGTCCCCGCCGGAGATCCGCGTTCCCAAATGGCCCGGCCTTTCGCCAGGGAATTTTCCGTGACGCGCACTCCGTCGCACTCGCCCCATAGCTCGCCGGCCAGCGCCTTCACGTCGGCGTCGCAGCTGGGAAACCCGGCGAGACCGGGCGCTTTCCGCGGCGGGGGGCCGACAATCGTCGCCCCGGCGGCAACCAGGTCCCTGACTTTCCTGAGAAGGCCCGGGGTCATCGTCTCGCGTTCCGGGAGAACGAGCAGGCGATAGCTCATGCCGTCCGGCAGGACAAGCCGCCCGTCCCGCACGGACATTGACGCGACGAGGGTCTCCGGGGCGCAGGCGTCGAAGTTCCAGCCGAGCCGGTCCGGCGGGTTGCCGCGGAGCGCCGAAGCCGGGGCCCGGAAGACCTGCGGGGCGCCTTCGGCCGCGAGATAGCAGACGTCCGCGACGGGCAGCCCGCGCCGCAGCATGTACTGACATCGGGCGATGTACTCGTGGTAGGCCGGGACCATGCCCCACCACGTCTGGGTCCGTTCCCAATGCACGCCATACGGTCCCATGGTCATCCCCGGCCGGAGGTCGAGCCCGGCCTGGTGCTGGTAGCGATGGAAGACGATGCGGTTGACGCCGGCCGCGAAGGCCCAGTCGCCGAGCGCCTTCATCGAGGCCGGGTGGGCCTGCCAGCCCTCGGCGGCGCTCGAGGTGAAGGCCTCGGCGCCGACGACCCGCCGGCCGCAGGTATGGGCGACGCTCACGGCTTCAATGACGCTGTGGGCCGTGTTGAAGCCATAGAGCCAGAACTCCCCCTGCGGCACGTCGGCGACCGTGCCGAGCGTCAAGTCGGCGCACGGCGTCATGTCGTAGGGCTCGATGGACAGCCCGAAGCCGTCGCGCCGCCCGAGCTCCCTGAGGTGCGCGGCGTGGTTCTCGACGACGAGTTCCTGGGCCGTGAGGCGAAGGTCCCAGAGGAAGCGCTCCGAGATCTCGAGGCTCTCGACGACCCGGCCCGTCACGGCGGGCAGGAAGGGGAGGGGGTCATACCCCCGGCGGCGGCGGAACTCCTCACGGAAAGCGCCGGTCCAGTTCTGCGCGCCCATCTCCCAGCTGTCGATGTGGAGATAGGTCCAGCCGGCCCCGGCCGGGGTCTTGTGGGGTCCGACCTCGCGGAGGAGGCTGCCGATGAAAGCGTCGTAATGCGCGCCGAGCGCCGCCCGGTCGAGCTTGTCGCACTCGAGGCCGAGCCCCGGGATGGGCGCGGGCCGGGTGTTCGCGCCCGTGCTGGTCCGGCCGAAGCGGAGGATCGTCCAGCGTCCTTCCGGGACGATCCATGCCAGGCGACCGCCCGTACCAAGATGCGCGGAGAGGTCAATGATGCGCCAGGGATCGATGGCCGCTCCCGGCGGCACGGGAGGATACTCCGCCGGGGAGGGCAGGAACGGCTTCACGCCTGGTTGTGATGAATAGGGCGCCCGGACGTAGAGCGCTTTCTCATCGACGTCCGTGATCGTGCCTCCGCCTTGAGGCGTCGGGAAAGCCAGGACGGCCACGTCACGGTAATAATCGTTCTTCGCTTTTTCCTGCTCCGGCGGGAGGCCGCCGTCCCCGAAAAAGGCCGGCCGGCGCTTGGGGAGCGGCAGGACGACGTCGAAGCGTCCCGGCCCCCTGACCTCCGTGGCGCTCGCGACGATGTGCTGCATCGATTGCTCCGGCTTGACCCAGGGTCCGCCGCTGCCCGTCCAGCCGGGCCCGGCATTGAGCGCGATCTCGAGGCCCAGCCGCTCCGCTTCAGTGACGACATGCTTGAAGAGCCTTCGCCATTCCGGGCTCATGAATTCGACCGGACCCCGCGGCACGCCGACGTTCACCTCGCAGATGATGACCCCTCCGATGCCGGCGCGCTTCATCGCTTCGAGGTCCCTGGTTATGCCATCGCGGTCCAGGTTGCCGTCCATCCACATCCAGTAGACCCACGGCCGGGCTTCGGCCGGAGGGGACGCGAATCCCCGGGCCAGGGGGTCGGCCGGGGGGCGGGCGCAGCAGCCCGTGGCCGATGCGCATATGCCCAAGGCGAACAGGGTCACGAGCCATTTCTTTATGTCCATGTCGTCACTCCATCACGATCTCAAAATGATGCTATCCTCGGCCGCTCGTCCAAGTCAAGGAAGCCGGACTTCCCGCAGGGATCCCCGGGGCGCCCCTCCTTGACTTTTTTCGAGCGGAGGCGATATGCTTCCTCCATGAAAAAATCTTCCCTGCATCCCCGGCTCCTTTTTCCCTTTCTCTGCGCCGCGTTGATCGTCTCCGCGGCGGCCCAGGACAAGAATCCCTACGCCCCGGATAAGCCTGAAAAGGGCTCCGTCGAGGCGATCGCCAAGTTCACGACCGAGGCCCGCTTCGGCAGCCCCTGGGTCGCCTATGTTCCGGCGTCCTCCACCGTGCCCTCGCCGACGCAGTATCTCGGCCACGTTGTCGGGGCCGAAGGGGAGCTTTCGAGCACGGCCAAGATCTACGGGTATTTCCGCAAGCTGGCTGAGACGTCGCCGCGTGTCCGCGTCCAGGTTATCGGACGGAGCGATGAAGGGAGGGACATCCTCCTGGCCGTCGTGGCCGACGAGGAGGGGATCCGCAACCTCGACAAGCTCAAAGCCGCGACCGCGGCCCTGGCCGATCCCCGGAAAACGACTCCCGAGGCGGCTGAGACCTTCGTCGCCTCTGCCCGCCCCATCTACTACTTCAACGCCGGCCTCCATTCGACCGAGACCGGAAGCCCCGAAATGGTCATGGAGCTTGCCTACCGCCTGGCCGTATCCGACCAGCCGATGATCCGAAGGATCCGGAGCAACGTTATCGTCCTCATCAACCCGGAATCCGAACCGGACGGCCGCGACAAGATGGTGGACTGGTTCTACCGCTACCTCAAGGGGAAGACGGATTTCGACCGCCTGCCGCCGGTCTCTCCGCCCTACTGGGGCCACTACGTCTTCCACGACAACAACCGCGATACGCACCAGCAGGCGCTCGAGGTGACGCGGGCCGTGACCCGGATGTTCTTCGACTTCCATCCGACCGTCATCCACGACCTCCACGAGTCCATCCCGCTCCTCCACACCTGGAACGGCACTGGCCCCTACAACAACAACCTCGACGCGATCCTCATCGACGAGTTCTTCGCGATGGCCTTCGCCGAGATCGGAGCCCTGACGTCCATGGGAATGCCGGGCGTTTGGACCTGGGGCTTCGGCGAGGGCTGGACCCATCACTACCTCGACTCCTTCGCCGTCAACCACAACAGCATGGGCCGCGGGTACGAGACATACGGGAACGCCTCGGCCGAGACCATGGACCGCGTCCTCCGCCCGAACGAGGAGCGCTACGTCGAACGTCCCGTGACGAGCCGGGAATGGTACCGGCCCCTGCCGCCTCCCCGGAAGTTTCGCTGGTCGCTCCGGGACAACACGAACTACATGGAGACCGGCTGCCTGGCCATCCTCGACTACGTCGCCAAGAACGCCAAGGAGATGCTCCGCGATTTCTATCGCAAGGGCTATAACTCCTGGCAGAAGGGAGTGAAAGGCGCCCCGTACGCCTTCGCCGTCCGTGAGGACCAGGGCGACCGTCGCCGCGTGGCCGAGATGGTCAGGCTCCTCATAACGCAGGGGATCGAGGTGACGCGGGCGAGCGCGTCCTTCAAGGTCGAGGAGGGGGAGTTCGCCGCCGGGACCTATCTCGTGAAGCTCGACCAGCCGTACCGGAACTATGCCGTGGACCTGCTGACCCCCCAGTTCTTTCCCGACACCCCCTACGAGCCCTACGACGACGTGTCTTGGTCCCTGCCCGTCCATTACGGTCTCGAAGCCAGGCGGATCGACGACGCCAAGGTCAAGGACGTGCCGGCGACGCTGCTCCCGGCGGGCTTCGAGGTCCAGGGGAAAGCGAACGGCGCCGGTCCGGTCTACCTGCTGAAGGACACGGGACAGGAGGCGCTCTTCGCGCTCCGCAACCGCCTCGCGGCCTTCAAGGTCGAGATCGCCGAGAAACCCTTCAAGTCGGGAACGACGGATTATCCGGCCGGTTCCTGGATCATTGCCGACCAGGTAGGCCTGGCCGAGGCGTTAAAGCGGGCCGCGGCCGAGCTGGCCGTCGATTTCGAGAGCGCCGCCGCCGTCCCCGAGGTCATCCGGCACGAATCGAGACTGCCGCGCCTCGCTGTCTGGCACATGTGGGCGGATACCGAATCGGCCGGCTGGATCCGCTATGTCCTCGACCGCGAGAAGATCCCCTACGACTACATCCGGGACGACGATATCCGTGCGGGGCGGCTCCACGAGCGCTACGACATCATCATCTTCCCCCACAATTACCTCAGCCTCCAGGACCAGATCCAAGGGATCGACAAGAAGTGGGGCCCGATGCCCTACACGAAGACCAAGGAATTCCCCAACCTCGGGGTCCCCGACGCGTCCGAGGACATCACGGGCGGGATCGGCTGGGCCGGCATGGCGAACCTCGAAAAGTATCTCGCCGACGGGGGCCTGTTCATCACCCTCGGCAACGGCTCGACGCTTCCTCTCGACGGCGGATTGGTCCGGGATGTTTATCACAAGCCGGGCGCCTTCTTTACGCCCGGCTCCGAGCTCAGGGTGAAGTTTGTTCGGCCCGACCATCCGTTGGCCTACGGCTATGCGGAGACGACGTCGGCCTTCCGCACCATGCTTCCCGTACTTGACGTCGCCGTCGCGGGGCGGCGGAATGTCGTGCTCCAATGGGGGACGAAGCTCCGCACGGAGGACCGTGACGAGACGGGAGCCGAGGCCGGGAAGCCGAAAGACACCAAAGAGCAGGCCAAGAAGGAGGAAGTCAAGATGCTCGTCGCCGGCGCGCTCAAGGGCGAGGATGACCTCGAGGGACGGCCCGCGATCCTCGACCTACCGGCCGGGCGGGGCCGCGTCATCGCTTATAACTTCGAACCGATCCACCGGGACCTGAACCGCTCGGACTACCGGTTCCTCTGGAACGCCCTCCTCAACTGGAACGCCCTGCCGCCGGCGGAAAAATGAACGCTTGATCCTGGGGTCGATATTTTACTTCGTGTATTGCCACAGGTCGTTGAGCTCGCCTTGACTGCCAACCGAATCATAGCCCCATCCGCCGAAGAGCCAGAGGTGGCCGCCGGAATCGATCCAGCGGACAGACATTTCTCTGGCCCCGGGGAAGTTTGACGAAGCGGCCGTGCCCTGGGTGCCGTACGCGCCCGCCTGATTCATGATGTTACTGCCGGATAGCCAGGCCCAGTTGGCTCCGTCGTACCTCCATAGGTCATTGAGATGGCCAAGGCTGCCGGCCGAATCATAGCCATATCCCCCGAAGAGCCAGAGGTTGCCAGTGGAATCGATCCAGGATACAGCCGCATCTCTTGACCCCGGGACGTCTGCTGAAGAGGTCGTGTCTTGGGTCCCGTAAGTGCCCTTTTGATTGACCGTGCTGCCGCCGGATACCCAGGTCCATTCAATGGATGCCGAGTCGTACTTCCAGAGGTCATTGAGCTCGCCCTGAGTGCCGGCCGAATCACAGCCGTATCCCCCGAAGAGCCAGAGGTTGCCACCGGAATCGGACCAGACGACAACCGCATCTCTGGCCCCGGGGACGTTTGACGAAGCAGCCTTGCCCTTGGTCCCGTAAGTGCCCTCCTGATTTACCGTATTGCTGCCGGAAAGCCAGGTCCATTCAAGGGTTGTCGGGTCATATTTCCAGCGGTCATTGAGATAGCCCATATTGCCGGCTGAATCATAGCCATATCCCCCGAAGAGCCAGAGGTTGCCAGTGGAATCGATCCAGGATACAGCCGCATCTCTTGACCCCGGGACGTTGGACGGGGCGTCTATGCCCTGGGTCCCGTAGGTGCCCGTCTGGTCCACGGCATTGCTGCCGGATACCCAGGTCCATTCAAGGGTTGCCGGGTCGTACTTCCACAGGTCATTGAGATGGCCGATATCGCCGGCCGAGTCATAGCCCCATCCCCCGAAGAGCCAGAGGTTGCCACTGGAATCGATCCAGGATACAGCTGTGTCTCTCGCCCCGGGGACGTTGGACGGAGCGGCCGTGCCCTGGGTCCCGTAGCTGCCTGCCTGATCCACAGTATTGCTGCCGGATACCCAGGTCCATTCAAGGGTCGTCGGGTCGTAGTTCCACAGGTCACTGAGATGGCTGATATTGCCGGCCGAATCGTAGCCCCATCCCCCGAAGAACCAGAATTTGCCGCCGGAATCAACCCAGGATACAGCCCGATGTCTTGCCCCGGGGACGTTAGACGGAGCGGCGAGGCCCAGGCTTCCGTAGGTGCCCGCCTGATTTGCCGTATTGCTGCCGGATATCCAGGCTGCCAGCGGGATCGTGTTCTCAGGCGTGCCTTTGTTGGTCTGGCAGGCAGAAAGCAACGTCAAAAATGAAAAAACCAATATGGCCGATTTCCATGCGCTGTTCATACGACCTCTCGGAAATGAATGGATTCCTGGCATTTTTCCCTTCCCTCTTTCGTCAATACTAAAACGCTCATCCTCATCTTTTGGTTTCGCGGGTCATGCCGCAATCACGGACAAAACATGAAGCCTTATGTTCCCGCGCTGCGCGGATGCCCCTCCCGCCAAGAATAGTCCAATATCGCTTATTGTCAAGTTCCATATGTCAGGTCATCTGCCGGACGTGGATTCATGGATATCTTGTGCGATGGCCCCCTCTACCTCAGCGCGGAGCGGAGGATAGCCGTCGCCTGACGGATGTCCCGGGAATAAGCCTCCAGCGTGTTCGCGACCACGACCACCTGCTGATCAGCTTCATCCCACTGTCTCTGTTCGATGGCCTCCCGGACACTCGGAAGTGTCTTCACGCCGTAGCCCGTGTAAAAACCCGGCGCGTAGATTTCGTGGATGAACCAGGGACGTCCTTTCAATCCCTCGGGCTTCGTGAGCGCCCGCTCGGTCCTGAAGATGATCTCGTTCAGACGCATCTGCTGGTCGCCGGCCAGCTTGCGCCCGCTTTCCTCGAGATCATGCCTGGCTTTCTGATATTCCTCCGCGTTCTTTCGGACGGTGCTGACGGCATTCTCGAGCGGCGCGAAATTCAAGTACGGAACCGGGTCCTGGGCTTTGGGCGCCCGGGTGGTTTTGGTCGGGTCGGCCACCTCGGCGAACACATTGTCCTCGAGCTCCCGGTCCAATTCGAGCGTCTCTTCCCTCATGGCCTGGGTCAGGGCCCTGATCTGGCTCAGGTACCCGGACACCGTTTCCGCAAAATCCGAGAAGTTGAAGGGAAGGATATCGGCGTCCGCCAGACGCATGACGGCATGTCCGCCCGTCTGGGCAAGGGCCACTTCGTAGGCGAACGTCGGATCCCCGAAGCGCATAAAATGGTCGAAAGAATCGTAGATGGAATGGTAGACGCCCCCCTCGCTCTCACCGCCATAGCCGATATTCAGGGACGCGATGCCGATGTGTTGAAGGAAAGGCGTGAAATCGGAACCGGATCCCAGAGCGCCGATCTTCAGGTCCTTCGCGGACCGGATGTCCTTTTTCTCCGAGGGAGGGCTGGCCAGAAGCCTGGCGGCCTTCGCCCTCTCCCAGACGCTGACATTCTTTTCGGGATCGAGGACGTCCCGGGCAACGTCGTTGATGAAATGCTGGAGGGCATGCGATCCTTCGACACCGAAAAACCCTCGGCCGTTGGAATCGGAATTGATGTAGGCGACCGCCTTCTGCCGCAATTCGTCGGCGTGAGTCTCCACCCATTCCGTGGAGCCGATCAATCCCGGCTCTTCTCCGTCCCAGGCGCAATAGACGATGGTCCGTTTCGGCCTCCAGCCGCTTTTGGCCAGCGCGCCAAGGGCCTTGCCCTCCTCCATCGTCGCCACCTGTCCGCTGAGAGGGTCTTCCGCCCCGTTCACCCACCCGTCATGGTGATTTCCCCGGATGATCCATTGCTCCGGGTAGAGGCTCCCTCTGATCATGGCGATGACGTCATAGATCGGCTTGATGTCCCAGTTGAATTCCAGTTTCAGATGGACCTTGGCCGGCCCCGGCCCGACATGATAAGTCACGGGCAGAGCCCCTTTCCAGTGGTCCGGCGCCACCGGCCCGGTCAAGGATTGGAGCAGGGGAAGAGCGTCATGAGAGGAGATCGGAAGAACCGGTATTTTCGTCAGGACCTTGATCTCTTTGAGGGGAAGACGCTTCACGCCCGGTGTCGCCCCGACAAAGGGCGTCGACGGATCGCCGGGGTAGAGGGGCATATCCGCGACCGATCCTCTTTGGACGCCGAATTCGGTCCTCCAGGCGCCTTTGGGATAGACATCGCCGACGTAGAAACCGTCGTCTTTCGGGTCGGAATAGATCAGACAGCCGATCGCCCCGTGCTCTGCGGCCACTTTCGGCTTGATCCCTCGCCAGGATCCGCCGTAACGGGTGATGACGATCTTGCCCTGGACATCGATCCCCAACCTCTCGAGCTCATCGTAGTCGGCGGGGACCCCGTAATTCACGTAGATGAGGTCAGCGGTCACATCGCCGTCAATGGAAAAGGCGTTGTAGGTCGGCAGCTGTTCGGCGACCTCGCCCGAGGTCCTATCTTCCTTCAGCGGCGGCTCTTTCAGGACCGCCGTGTACCTGACGGGAGCGATCATCTCCAGCAGGCGCGTCTTGGGAGTCGGGAACAGGGTGCTGAACTCTTCGATGCGGGCGTCGAATCCCCAAGCTTTGTACTGGGAAAGAATGAACTCGGCGTTGTCCTTATCATAAGGAGAGCCGACATGGTGAGGACGCGCGCTCAGCCTTTCCAATCTGGCCTTCATATCCGCCGGAGAGAGATGGGAATCAAACTGCTTTTCCAGGGGCCGGTCCGGCGGCGCATTTTGAGCCTGCGACGCGCTGCCAAAGAGCCAGGGGACAAGGGCCGTCAGCCAAATCCACCTTGAAAAATTCTTCATGGGGGCGTCTACCTTTCAACGGTCAAGGCCGACGGGACCTTACCGGTCGGCCGATCTCGTTCGATTCAAGGACGTTCGGGCTTATCCCATATCCTGCGGGGACCTCCTCTTCGCATGTGAGCACTTTCACCCGGACGGCCGTTTAACTACATTATAAATGACAAGTATATCATAGCCCAGCCCGTGAGGCGAAAGGCCCATGACTTCGCATCGGGTTGGATCAACTGGGCCTCTTCTCTAAGTCCTAAAAGAAGTTGGGGCAAATATCAGCCGGATTTCCTGCTGGAAAATCCAGGTCCGGCTAGCGGTGACAGGCGCCGAGGACAAAGGCGGACAAGTCCTTCTTCAGCTGGATGAGCGACGGCTTGTGGATGTACATCATGTGGCCGGCCTCGTAATAGCCCGACTTGACGCGGTCCCTGAATTCCCCGTTGAGCCCGATCTGCGAGAAGGTGTATTCGGTCCCGAAGTACGGGGTGGCGCCGTCGTAATAGCCCTTGCAGCAGAAGACCTGGAGGTGGGGGTTGTCGGCCATGGCTTGGCGCAGCGTTTCGGCGAGGTTGGGGGGAGTCAGGCTCCCGCCTCGGACCATCTGGGCCATTTCCGGGGGCATGGACGAGAAATTCCAGGGAAAGACATTGCCGTAGATCGCGTAGGGAAGGTCCTTCTTATAGTTGAGGACGTTCCGGACATAGTCGTTGAGCATCGTCGCGAAAGCCCCCTGGATGCCGGAGCTCGCCGGGTCCTGATCTGTGGACTCCCCGGCGGCGTCCTCGTCGCGGCCCGTGAAACGGCTGTCGAGGCGCCCGACGGTCAGGAGGTCGTCGCGCAGGAGCTCCTTGACGAAGCGCGGGTGCATGATGCGCAGATTCGACTGCTTGACGTAGCTCAGCTTAAGGCCCGTATAGGCGGAGAGCTTCCGGGCGGTTTCCTCGACCTCGGCGGGCGTCAGCCTATTGCCCTTGAGCAGGGCCGTCGAATAGGCGTTGAGGGCGAATGTTTCGGCCTCGGCGAGGACCTCGCGGAGGGGTTTCGCCTGGAGGTCGGGCGGCAGGCGCTTGTGATACCACGCCGTCGCCGTATAGTGGGGGAGATAAACGATATAGGGGATGTTGGCCGCCGGCGCGAAAAAGAGGGTCTGAAAGTCGAGGACGCTCGAGAGGAGGATGATCCCGTTCAGGTACATGCCGTTCGTCCGGTTCTGGAGGAACCCGGAGAGGCCGGCGGCGCGTGTCGTGCCATAGCTCTCGCCGAGCACGAACTTGGGCGAGCCCCAGCGCTCGAATTTGGTCACATAGGAGCGGATGAAATCGCCGAAGGTCGCCACGTCCTCCTGGACGCCATGGAACTGAGCCCCGCTCTCGCCCGGGAGGGGGCGGCTGTAGCCCGTCGAAACGGCGTCGACGAAGATGAGGTCGGTGACGTCAAGGAGTGAATTCTCGCTGTCGACGAGGCCATAGGGGGGCACCCCGGCGCGGCCTTCGTCGTCCATGGCGACGCGCTTCGGCCCCAGGCCCCCGAGATGGAGCCAGACGGTGGAGGAACCGGGGCCGCCGTTGAAAGCGAACATCAGGGGCCGGGCCGAGCGGTCCTTGACGTCATCCCGGGTATAAGCGACGAAGAACATCGCGGCGCCCGGCTGCTCATTCGGTTTGAGGACGATGAGTTCGCCGGCCGTGGCCGTGTAGGGGACGGGCTTGCCGTCGATCATGGTCGTGTGCCTCGTGACGGCGAACGGCCGCTCGGCGGGCGGGGTCTTGGGGGCTTCAACGGCCCCGGGCTGCGTCTGACCCGCCGGCGCCGCCGGCTTTTGCGGCGGCTGAGTCTGGGACTGGGAGAACGCGATGCCGCAGATCAAAAACGAACTAACAACGACGGCGAAGATGGAACGGTGTTTCATGGGAGCCTCCTCGCGAAACGTCATATCGATCATTTTCCAACAAATGAGGCCGTGTTTCAACGGGGAAAAAGCGATTGTTGTCAAGTCAGGGATGGGGCTATGATAAGATGCATCGAAGAGTTCTCGGAGGCATCCTATGACCAAGATTCGTTCTTCTCGAAGCGTCGCCGGGATTGGAATTGTCCTTTTCCTAGGCTTGGCTGGTGTTTTCATCGTTGGCTCGCCCAACGCCCTCGGAATCCATGGCCCGCAACATTCACGGGAGAAGGCGATCACGACGGAGAACCGGGCCCCGGCCCCCGCGCCCATCGACCCCCAAAAAGTCGAGGACCAGGAGGTCATGACCTGGGACGACTATCAGCCCATTCCCGGCATCGACTGGGCCGACCCGGCCTATAGGCCTCAACGGGAATTCCACATGGCGCTCGTTGCCGTCGATTTCCCCGATCAGCCCTTTGTCATCACACTCCCCAAGCACTCCGACCTGTTCGGCAATCCGCAGATCGACCCGATCCGACGCGACCAGGTTCCTCAGTTCTATGCCGATTTCTTTCTCAAGCCGGGCGCGGTGAATCACGGCCACACGATCAACGGGTATTGGATGGAACAGTCGCGCGGCGGGTTCGGGATCACCCAGCTCGACGCCTTCGGTCCCTACCGCCTTCCCAAGCCTCTTTGGGAATACGGCCTCAACGAGTTCGGCCAGAATTTCGCGACGCCCGATGGCAGCGGGGCCAACGGCCGCCTCGAGCTGGATTGCGACGCGTTGTGGATGGCCGACAAGGGCGATATCCGAAAGCGCTATGACGCCATCCTGCGCATCTACGCGGGCTACGATGAGACGGGGGTTTGGATGGAATTCGGCGAGATGAAGTTCCAGACAAAGGAGGACATCCCCCGGGAATGGGGCAATCCCGACCCGACGAAACCGCGATGGGTCGTCACCCGCTATGTGCCTTGGACGAGCTGGCGGGCCGGCGCCCAGCAATGGGGACTGTCGTCGATCCGGCAGGGCGAGAACTCTGGCACCATTACCCACGAGCTCGGCCACTTCGCCTTCAGCATCGGGGACAATAATAACAACCCCTACGTGCAGCCCTATCGGAGGGCGGGCTCCGGGCCGTGGGACATGATGGACCGCGGTTCATTCAACGGACCGGGCGGGCCCCATAACCGTTGGGAGGTGCCGGCCATCGCCGGGGCCTCGATGCCCGCCGGCCTCATGCTCCGCAACAAGCTCCTCAATGGGTTCGTGGCCCCCTCTCAGGTCTTGCGGCTCAACCGGAACGGCCTGGCCAATTCCGGGCTGGCGGTCACGGACATCACGGCCCGCGAGGTCGATCCGCTGCCCAATTCGTTCGCCGGCATCCTCATCAAGCTGGACGGCGCGGCCCCCCAGGACAGGACCCCTGTGGACGACCCGACCACCAATCCGCTTTCTGCCGGCAATCCGAAGTACAATTTCTACTCGCTGGAGGTCGTCCAGCGGATCGGGTACGACTCCTTTTGCCCGGATAGCGGGGTGTTGATCGCCAAGAACAAGGATCGTGAGGGGACCAACGGCGGCCCGAACGGGTTCAATTGCTTCAGTTGGGTCATCGACGCACATCCCGAGGACATCGACATGGTCGATTACATAAAGCCCAATGGCCAGAAGGTCATGCGCACGGTCGCCGATTACCGGCAGCTGAATGATGCTCTCTTCCATGCCGGGCTCAACTCCGGCAGCCAGTACGAATGGGAGGATCCCGCGAACAGGCTTCACTTTTACGTGATCGACCTGCACAAGGACGCCAGGGGCATTCTCTCCTACACGGTCGGCGTTCGATCGCTGGACGCGGCGGGTCCGCAGTTGCGGGGCGTTCGGGTCGCGCCGCCGGCCGAGGCCGGCCTGAAGGGAGAGGCCGCCGAACTCCACTTCGTTCTGCAGAATACGGGAAAGGGCACGGCCACGGATCCCGCGCTTCACCCACAGGACGCCCGGGCTTATATCGAAAACGATATCTACCGTCTGACGGTCTCGGTGAGCGGCCGAGGCTGGTCGGCCGGATTGCGGAACGCTTTGGCGGCGGCGAAGTTCGGCAAATCGGCAACTGTCCCCGTCTTCGTGACAAGGCGTCCGGAAAGCTCTGCCTCCGCGAAGGTGACGTTGACTGCGAGGTCGGAAAGCGACCCGGCGAAGACGGCGACGGCGACATGCCTCGTGAATGCGTCGACGCACCGGTGATCTCTTCCGCGGTCGCGGAAGCTTTCCTTCCCAGGCTCAGCCGATCCGCTTACCGGGTGTTTTTCCAGAGGTCATTGAGCAAGCCGGAGTTGCCGGCCGAATCATAGCCATATCCCCCGAAGAGCCACAGCTTGCCACTGGAATCGAGCCAGGACACGGCACCTTGCCTTGCCCCGGGGACGTTTGACGAGGCGGTTGTTCCCTGGGTGCCGTACGTGCCTTTCTGACCACGGGCATTGCTGCCGGACATCCAGGTCCACTCAAGGGTCGCCGGGTCATACTTCCACGCGTCATTGAGATAGCCGGTACTGACGGTCGAAGCAAGGCCAGCCCCCCCGAAGAGCCAGAATTTGCCGCTGGAATCGAGCCAGGATGCGGACGAATATCTTGCCCCGGGAATGTTTGACGACGCGGCCGTGCCCTGGGTGCCGTAGACGCCTGCCTGGAATTCGTAATTGCTGCCGGAGACCCAGGTCCATTCAAGGGTTGCCGGGTCATACTCCCATAGATCATTCAGAGCCCCGAGATAGCCGCTTGAATCATAGCCATATCCCCCGAAGAGCCAGAGTTTGCCACCGGAATTGAGCCAGGAGACAGATGCGTCTCTTCCCCCGGGGACATTTGACGAAGCGGCTGCGCCCTGGGTGCCATAGACGCCCACGTGGTTTGCGGCATCACTGCCGGAGACCCAGGTCCACTCAAGGGTTGCCGGGTCATACTCCCACAGGTCATTGAGATAGCCGAAATTGCCGCCCGAATCGAAGCCATTTCCCCCTAAGAGCCAGAACTTGCCACTGGAATCGCGCCAGGAGACAGAAAATTCCAATGCCCCGGGGACATTTGACGGAGCGGCCGTGCCTTGGATGCCGTAGACGCCCGCCTGATTTACGATATTGCTACCGGAGATCCAGGTCCACTCCAGGGTTGCCGGGTCATACTTCCACAGGTCATTAAGATAGCCGGAAGTGCCGGCCGAATCATAGCCATATCCCCCGTCGAGCCAGAGCTTGCCACCGGAATCGAGCCAGGAAACGGCCCCCGATCTTGCCCCGGGGACGTTTGATGACGCGGCTGTGCCCTGGGTGCCGTAGGTGCCCGCCTGAGCTGCGGCAGCACTGCCGGAGATCCAGGTCCACTCAAGGGTTGCCGGGTCATACCTCCACAGGTCATTGAGATAGCCGGAATTGCCGGCCGAATCCAAGCCATATCCCCCGAAGAGCCAGAGTTTACCACTGGAATCCAGCCAGGATACGGCATATCCCCTCGCCCCGGGGATGTTTGACGAAGCGGCCGTGCCCTGGGTCCCATAGGTACCCGCCTGCCTCATGGTATTACTGCCGGAGACCCAGGTCCATTCAACGGTTGACACCGGAGGGGGGGGCGGTGATGAACTGTTCTTGCTCCCGCAGGCAGATAGCAACGCTAAAAATGAAAAAACCAATGTTGCCGATTTCAATCCGCTCTTCATATGACCTCTTTTTAACGAGCTTTGCAAATGTTCCTCCTGCTAAGAATAAACCTATATGGCTTGTTGTCAAGTTTCATCTGTCCGGTCGTCTCCTGGAAGTGTATTCTTGGCCTCAGCCGCCAATGACGTCTCGTGGCCCAGTGGGGGAGTACCTCATATGCTCAAAACGGCGGAAAAGAATGGAAAACGATGGAAGGGGAACTCCGGGTGAAGTCTCCTCGAGGAAACTCCTAAGTTATTGAATTATAGGGCAGCAGGCTTTTTTCTAATTAACTGATTCTGAAGCGGTTGGGTTCTCTCCAAAATCGGCCGCTTGGACTACTTGGCGACGCTCCGGATGACCCGCTTCTCAATCGACCATTGAGATGGAGCCGGAGGCTGCTTGCCTCCCCTCTTTTGCCCCGATCCAATCCCGAACAGCAGTTGGCTCAGCCCTCCGCCTCGCATCCCCTCCGGCCCGCCCCGGACGCCCTCGAAAGTGAAGGCCATCGGGTCGATGGCCTCGGCGCTGACAATCATGAAATACACGTCCGTGCCCAGCGGGTCCGATATCTCAAGATCATAGTCGCGGCTTGACAGCGGGATCTCGGCAGGCAGCGGGGTCCGGTCGGGGGGAAACAGGTTTTCGACATTGCCCTGCGCTCCCGGAAACAAAGACGTTCCCGTGCCGTCGCTGTCGATGATGAAAACATAGACATATCGCCTCGGCACCTTCTGTCTCGCCTGCTCGAGGCGAGCCAGCAGGTCGGGGTCCGATTTGAGGAAAAGCTTGTACCGCTCTCCTCTCTTCATCTCGCCCTCGGTGACCATCCGCTTCGACGATGTCTCCTGAAACGCCAGGCTGTACGGAAAGGGAGTGCTGGCCTGGGGCGGCTCCAGTTCGATCCAGGCCCGAAGCCGCGCGATGCGGACGGCGTATTCCTCGACCTGGGCCGCGAGTCCCCTCGGGGCGTCGATCCCCGCCGTCAGCGCCAGCCACTTGGTTCTCAGCGGCATCCGGGGCAGAAGGGCCATCCGCTTGAAATCCTCCTCGCTTCCGGTGGGCGCGATCCAGGCGAACTCGAGGCCCGCGCCGCGATACCGGCCCTCAAGGGCATACCTTGCGCCCGCCATCGAGCTTACGGGGACAATCGCGTCGAGCGCCGTGCCCGGCCCCAGGCGCAGCTGGTCCGCGACCTCCGCGGGCGGCGGGAGCATCAGGAAAAAACGGGCCGCCGGGGAATCGGCGATCCGTTTGCGGATTTGAGCGGTGTTCGGTTCCTTCCCCAGGTGCAGGACCACTTCGCCGCCGGGCGCGTTGCGCGCCAGCACCCATTCCGACCCGTTCCAGCCCATGACGAAATCCGGCGGAGCGGTTGTCGGGTCCTCCACCCAGCCGGGCAGCTGCAGTCCGGCCACCGACTTGGCCACGGCCATGATCCGCGCCAGCGACGGCGGCGTCGGAGGGAGATAAATCCTCAGGATTCCCTCTTCCGGCTGCACCCATTTGTCGAGCTGGAACAAGTCTCCGGGGTGGACGCTCTCCGGCGGCCCCGAACGGACCTGGGCCACGGATTTGCCCAGGCCTGTCACGTCCGTGATCTCGATCCGGACCGGCGCCTCGCCGGATGAACCCGGTATTCTCACCAGCTCGCATCCCTTGGCCAGCCCCAGCACCTGCCCGCCCTGGAGCTCGACCATGCTTCCCGCGACTTTCCGCGCCGCGACCGTTATGCTCCTCGTCAAATCCGCCGGCTGCCCGAATAAGCCCCGCTCGGCCCGGCCCTTCCCGGCCATGACCGGCTCCTGGACCGGCTCCTCCGACTGCACCAACGCCCGGACCCGCTCAAATATCCTGGACATGGGCTCGTTCTCCGGGGAATATCGCAATATCTGCAGGAGCGCCCAGGTGAAAACGCCGTGCCAGCCCGAGTCCGTTGCGATCTCGGCCGCGCTCTGGTAATCCTGCGCTGCCGAAAGCACGAGCGCCCCCTCCTCCTCGGGGTTGGGAAGGGAATGGCCGGCTTGATCGCGGTCGGGAGGATCCTCTACGTAAAAACCGGCGTCTCCGGGAATTTCGCGCATTTTTAACCCGCCCCGGAGGAGAGAACCGCTGTGACAACTGTCGGCGATGACCGTAAGGGCGATCCCTTTCTCAACGGCCTTGCGGAACAAACGCGCCAGCTCCTTGTCACGGATATCCGGCGTACCCCGCCACCAGTCCGCCGGGACGATTGTCGAGTCGTAGCCTGATTGCTTCGGCGTACTGAGATTGCGCATGAGCGAGCCATGCCCCGCGTAATAAAACAGGCTGACATCGCCGGGTTGGGCGCTATCGATCAGGTGCTTTTGAATGGCGCTCAGGATCTCGTCGGCCGTCGCCTCCTGGTTCGTGAGAGTTTTGATGTCGCCCTCGCGGAATCCAAACTTGTCCATCAGGAGAATTTTCATCCCGTCCATATCGCTCACGGCGCCGTCGAGAGATTCGAACGGCTGGCGTTTGGAATTCCCATTGACGGCGACCCTCTTGATGGAGCCGTGAATCGCCTTGGTTGGACCGGGCTTTGCGCCCGGAGGGGGATCATATTTGTCGATCCCGATGAGGAGCGCCCGCCGCGTTTCGGCGCCGGCGGTCAGGAACATTGTGAGAAGGCAAAAGATAAAAAGCGCTGCGGTGAGAATGACGCGTTTTCTTGGCATTCAACTGCTCGCTATTTAATATACCCCCCAAGCGGGAGACGTTCAAGTTTTGGGGTCTCCGGCGCCGGAAGCTTATGGCCCAGAAAGCTCTGTGGAATGCTCGTCCGGATATGATCTCCGGGCGCCGCTGTTGACACGGCCGCGCAACTAGACACATAATATTAACGTTATAGATATAGAAAGCGATGCAATACCCGGCGCGGCTATTCATCACTCGGGGGAAAAACGAGGTTCCTTTCGCTATTCCCATTCTCAACTGGAGGGGTTCTCATGTCTAAGACTCGCAGAGAATTTTTTAGGGACTTGGTGGCCATCGGAGCAGTCCAGGGCTTTGTCGCTTCTCCCGCCGCGGCGCGGGTCATGAGCGCGTTGTCCGATCCGTCCAACGCGCAGGAGATCAATCCCGATTTTGACTCGAAGGCTTACGACTTCTGGTCCGGCTTTCTCTCTTCCGATGTTGAACCTATCACTCACCCGACTCGCGGGCGAGGCGGGGAAAGCAATGTTCAGCCTGTTTTCTGGCACTTCAACGACAAGGACGGTTTCAGGAACGCCGCCGCACTGGACAGCAACAAGCTCATCACCCAAGGCGATGTCGTCGTGAGCTTGAACACCTCGGCGATTAAAATCGCTCCTCAAGACCAGAGCACGTTCGACCGTCTTCAAAATGCTCAAATCCGGGTGGACGTCGCCCAGAAGAACGCGATCATCCCATCGGTGATTGAACCGCTGGCTTACACGTTCGTTTCGGGAATGCTGTCCTCGAAAACGGCACCGAAGCCGAAAGGTTCGACCGCCGGGGCGTCTTCGAAATCCGGCTCGACTGCGAAATCCGGCTCGTCCTCGAAATCCGGCTCGACTGGGAAATCTAATTCCGTTCAGAGCGTCAGCGTCGCGGATGACCCCACCTGGCAAAAAATGCAGAATATCATCCTGCCCAGCGGCCAAGGCCGCTGGGCCTTGAACGTCGAAGCCCAAAAGAAGGATTCTCTATTCCACAAGATACTCCAAACGATCATCGGAGGGTTGGGCCAATTCGCGCCCATGATCGGACTGCCGGGGATCGCCATGTCCGCGCTCCAATCCTTTAACGCTCTCTACGGCGCCATTCATGCTCTCCCTGTGCAAGTCATCAAATCCAACCCGCAGCGCGTCTTCGCCACGCAGGACGCGCTCCAAAAGACCGGCTCGCCGGAATCCGTCAGCGGCCTCATGTTGAAAAGCGGGACCTACGTTCTGATCCCCGCCAATCGGGCGCCCGCCGCGGATCAGTTGAAGAATCTCCACGTCATCCAGGGCCGCGTCGTTCCGCAAGAAGTCAAGAGAGAAACCCAAGGGCCGGACGTCGACGCCGCCGCTGCCGATACCCTTCCAGGCGTAACCTACGTCAGCTTCGAGGTTGAAGTTCAGCCCACCTCGATCATCTCCTCGGGAAGATGAGCACGATGATCCAACGCGCTTCAGCTTCATCGCGTCCACGACGGCCCGGCGTTTCGTTCGGCGGATCATCTGTTTAGCGGTTGCGGGCCCGGCAGTCACCCGGAAAAAGGAAGCAAAATGGACCAAGCCAAGAAAGTACTCGTTGTGACCTGTCTGGTGATCGGGCTGCTGGCGGCGACGACAGCGGCTCGCGCGCAGATTTTGCCGTTGCCTGATCAGATCGCCCAGCACGAGCAAAAGCTCGCCGCGGCACGTGCAGCACATCGCACGAAAGATGAAGGGATGGAGCTGATTACCCTCGGCTATCTGTACCGGCAAGAGGGGAAGATGCAAAAGGCGCTGGAGTGCCTGAACGAGGCCTTGCCCATTGAAAAGAATACGGGCAACGAACTCGCCCAGGCCCTGACGCTGAACACCATGGGCAAGGTGTACACGGACTTGGGGCAGGAAGATAAGGCAATGGCGCTGTTCGACCAAGCGCTGTCGATGTGGCGCGCGCTGGGGGTTCCCCAGGGCGAAGCGAACACGCTGAACAATATGGGCCGGGCCTATAACAACCTGGGACAGAGGCAGGAGTCGTTGAAGCACCTGAACGAGTCCCTGTCCATCTGGCGCGCCATCGGCAGCGGGCAGGGCCAGCCGCATCACAGCCTGGGGCAGCTGCTGGCTCTGAAGCGCATGAACGATGCGATGCCGAAATTGCAGGATGCGAGCGGCCGCGCCGGCGAGGCGAGCACGCTGGACAATCTCGGCAAGACGTATGCCGACATGGGCCAGGGAAAGGAAGCACTGGATTATTTCAACCAGGCATTGCCGATCTGGCGCAAAGAGGGAGAGCAAGGCGGCGAGGCCCTGACGCTGAACAATATGGGCCGGGCCTATGCCGACCTGGGACAGAAGCAGAACGCGCTGAGCGTCTACAACCGGGCAATTTCGATCTGGCGCACCATCGTCAACCGGCAGGGCGAGGCAATCACCCTGAACAACATGGGCCGGCTGTATCACGACCTTGGGCAACAGCAGACAGCGCTGGACTACTACAACCAGTCTCTGCCCCTCTGGCGCGAGGTGGGAAACCGCAACGGGGAGGGGTTGGCGCTGGACGATATCGGCCGGGCCTTTGCCGACCTGGGCCAAGGCCGAAAGGCGCTCGAGTACTTCGACCAGGCGTTGTCCATCTGGCGCGAGACCGGGGCCCGTCGCGGCGAGGCGGCGGCGATGAACAATGCCGGCAAAGTCTGGTCCGACCTGGGAGAGGCGGGTAAGGCGCTCGACTTGGATTACCGGGCGCTGGCCATCTGGCGCGAGGTGAAGGACCGCCGGGGCGAAGCGCTGGCGTTGAGCAGCATCGGCTCGGCGTACTACGCGGAGAAGGATACGGACCAGGCGTTGGCGAGCAAGCTGGCGGCGCTGGCCCTGGCGAAGGCTGCGGGCGACCCGGACATCGAGGGCGGGATTGAAACTTCCTTGATGATCGGCTTCCGCAGCGAGAATCGCCGGGAAGAAGCGATCCTGTTCGGGATGGATGCGGTGAACAGCTACCAGCAGATACGGAAGAACATCTCCGGGCTGGGCAAGGAACTGCAGACGGGGTTCGCGCAGTCGAAGTCGGCGACCTACCGGACACTGGCGGAACTGCTGGTTCAGGCCGACCGGCTCGGCGAAGCCGAACAGGTCCTGGATCTGCTGAAGGAGCAGGAGCTGAAAGAGGTTGTTCGGGGAGCGGCGGATAATCCGGAAGCGAGGGTGGAGCCTTTGAAGCTGAGCTCCGCACAGCAAACGGCGCAGACCGACCTTGAGGCCCCGGAGAAGACGGCGGTGGCGCTGATGGAAGCGAGCGCGGAATATGCCGAATTGCAGGCCAAGGCGGCACGGACTACCGAAGAAGCCGCCCGGCTTAAGGCGCTGGAAACGAAGATCGAAGCGGGAAATGCGGAAGTTTCGGACTTTTTCAGGAAGACGCTTTATCCGGAACTGGCGCAGAAGGCGGGAACGCAAGATGCGAACGCCCTATTGAGCAAAGAGAAGTCGGATGTCAGCCGTTTGCAGAATACGCTGGCGGAACTGGGACCGCACGTGATGGGCATAAGGCTGCTGCTGGGCGATGAGCGTGCGTTTGCGATCGTTGTCACGGCACAGGGACGTAAGAAGTTCGAGCTCAAGGCGACTCCGGCAGAGTTGCGCAGCAAGGTGCTGCAGGTTCGGGACGATCTGCGCACTCCTTCGTCCGATCCCAAACCGCATCTGGCGGAGCTCTACGCGATGGCCATCGCTCCATTCGGAGACGAGCTGAACGCTCTGGAGAAGAACTATCAAGAAAAAGGCCGTGTTCCGACACTCCTCTGGTCGCTGGACGGCGCCATGCGCTACCTGCCCATGGCCGCGATGTATGACGGCAGCCGCTACCTGGCCGAGCGGTTTACCAATATCCTCTTTACTCCCGAGAGCTACGGGCACATGACAACCTCCTCCGACGAAAACAAGGCTGTCCTGCGGGTGCTGGCGATGGGACTGTCGAGAAGTTATGGAGGCCTGCCGGCGCTGCCCGGTGTGATGCCGGAGCTCGATGCCGTGGCGCACGACCCTGCCGTGCCTGAGTCCCATGGTCCGATGGATGGAATCCTTCTGTCAAATGAGCGGTTCACTTACGACGCATTGAAAACGGAGCTCAGCGCCGGATCGACCTTTCCCGTGGTCCACATCGCCAGTCACTTTGTCCTGGAAACGGGCAGCGGAACAGAGCCCTACTTGATGTTGGGCGGAGAAAACGCCGGCCAGGCGGATGGATATCCGCTGACCCTTTCCAAACTCGAGGATTCGGCCATCAGTTTTCACGGAACACGGCTGTTGACCCTTTCGGCCTGCAGCACGGCGAAAGGCGACGTGGCAAAGGACGGACTGGAGGTGGACAGTCTGGGGATGATCGCCCAGCAAAAGGATGCACAAGCTGTGCTGGCCACGCTGTGGGACGTGAACGACGCGAGTACGAGCCGGATCATGAGCGACTTCTATGCCAGATGGGTCAAGGCCCCGGCCGATGGAAAAGCGGAGGCCCTGCGCCAGGCCCAGCTTGCCTTCCTGCGAGGGCCAGGTGTGTCCTCGCCTACGGGAAGTGATCGCGGCGTTAAAATCGTGGGGGGCTCAGCACCTGCGCCAAATAGCGCCGGCTATTCTCATCCGTATTACTGGGCGCCGTTCGTTCTGATCGGAAATTATAAATAGCGCAGTTAAGAGCCTCGCGGTGAGCATTGGCCCGCAACAGGGGAACCCGCGCTTTGGGCGTATGTACTAGTTGCCGCCTGTACGTCCAAGCTGCCCCCAATTCAAGACAACGGCGGGAATAACCTGCTTAGAAATATGCGATGCTAGCAAAAGCCATGAGGGCCTGATCAGGGGGCAGGTCACGCCCTCCATGCCGTTCTTCAGAATGATGGACTATAGTTTGAAGGAGACGCCAATGGCCCAGAGGCCAGCTGTGCCTTCCTTGTTAGAGGCGAATCCGAGTTTTAGAAAGACTCCGGTGCTGGGTGTGAAAAAGTAGCGTGCGGCGCCGAAGGCCTTACCGCCGAATAAGGTTTTTCCATCCGTGCCGAAGCCGAAGAAAAGGGACGGGCCTGCTCCGGCAAAAACATCGAGGCCCCGGACGTTGACATTGAAGTGATATTCGATATCGGGGAACAAGGACACGCCACCGGGGGATTGAAGGTAGAAAGAAGCGTCCCCCCCGACCGCGATTTCCTTCGATAAGAAGTATTCGGCATTCGCACCCAGCGCGATTTTTCCAGAGCTCCCTGCGGTAACACCGAGCAATTGGGGAGAGAGATAAAAATCGCCTGCTTTGAACGCGACAGTGGGCGCCTCAGCCGAAAAGGCCAATGGAGCAATAAACGCGAGGAAAAGAACCAGACACTGCATCTTCTTTGTGGTCATCTTAAACCTCCTTATAAAACGGCACTTTTAGCACGCATAGGGGAAAAAGTCAATAAAAAATCGAAAATAAGATTATTTGTGGCCGTAATAAGATAATAGTTTTTCATCAAACGTTTTATACCCCCAGATTAAGGGTATTGACTCGCGCAATTTACGCCCATATGACTTGCCCGCCAATATACGGGACCTCATCCCTGGAAAATGGTCCACCCATAATGTGAGTTTCTTTGAAGATGTGAGCCTGCCCCCTGATTAGGTCCATTTTTTATGTAAAAAAATATTTTGCGAGTCATCGTTGCTCGTCTCTTCGTGCCGGATTTCGCCGACTTCAGCGGCTCCATTCAATGTCGCATATTCCTCAGGCTCTCCCCAGGCAGTGCGGGACGCCGCTTATAAGGCGATACGGGCTTGATTTCCAACGTGGATAATTCTATTGATTGACTTATCTATGTTCACGAACAATCCCATCTCGCCTGAGTAGTCCATTAACTCCTGTTGGGCACAATAACACATCAATTACTTAGCAGCCAGGGTTTTGCGCAGAAAGTCCACGACTCGGATTAGTGAGTCATTTGCAGCCTTCGCGTCCCAAGCCTCATAGCCTTTCCAACCTTTGGCAGACGGGTCATGGTAGCTTATGGCAGGCTCATTTCTATTAAACCCATGATGGGCACCAACATATTCGACCGTAGTCACCTCAAAGCTGTATTTTTCCAAAAGCAAGCGTTTAAACTCCGGAACGTTCTTGCCATCGCCGTAGGCGTCTTCAGTCCCGTAAAAAATAATCATCGGAGCTCCGGTCATCGTGCAATCGTCTCTCTTTAAAAAGGGTCTGCACACCGGATAAAATGCCGCATGGGCTGCGAATCCCTTCTCATCGCCCATCCACAATTTGCGGTTTGTTTCAAAAGCCGTAGTCACGGTCAGGTGCCCCCCCATTGAGAACCCCATGATTCCGATTCGGTCGGGATCAATGGTACGCAATTTACGTAATTCCTTTAACGCCGCAAAACCCATTGGCACCATGGCCTCGGGCGAGGGTCGAGTTAATGGACCCTTATAAATCCCGGTCTTAAAATCAACCTCGAAAAACGCAATCCCCGCCTTTAAGATCGATTCCCGATAAAACGCACCACGTGAGTCGATTCCCATGGTCCCGTGAATGACGACAATTGCCGGGCATGGACTTGAATTGTTTTCCGGCAAGTAAAGTGTCCCTGACAGTTTATGGGGGTGATTCTTATCGAGTGAAGAAAAGTTAATCGTAGTTCCAGGGGATGAGGCTCCAACAGACGTGACAAAAATAGTTAGAAAAACCACTGTCTGTAACCCCATACGCCTCAAATACCTCATCACAAGCCTCCAGTTCCGTAATTTTAACGTTTTTCTAATTAGTTAGCTCATAACTAAGATACGAATTTTAATTATTTTAGGTAATTATAAACGATTTGACACTGAACCACAGAGATTTTGAGCGAGCATGTTGAAGATACTATCCCTCCTATTATTATATCGAAATTCCATCTCCTTGAGATACAGCGGAAACTTCTC